>SMTZ1_10002451_pt1 | contig 20650 bp, 17 predicted proteins | sample DeeMarSWOR136_30_FD_25667 | JGI IMG/M metagenome (IMG submission 25667) | reverse complement strand
TGCCCCGGCAGCCACGAAGAACCAGAACCTCTTACCAACGATATCAGTCATTGCCTCTTCCTGAATACCCGCTAAATAGCGAGGTCTTTTGTGCTAAACGACTCCCGGCTAAGATACGAAGGAAGGTGCGGGTGACAATAACGGCGCTGAACATACTAACCGCCACACCAATGGCTAGGGTGGCTGCAAAACCCATGACCGGGGCGCTGGCGATGATACTGCTCCCCAACCAGTAGAGAATAGCACAGACAATAAAGGTAGTTATGTTGCTGTCCCGGATAGCCGGCCAGGCTCGCTTAAAGCCACTTTCAATAGCGGCCCCTAGGGTTCGCCCCAGTCTCAGCTCCTCCTTCATGCGCTCAAAGATAAGGATGTTAGCATCTACCGCCATGCCGATAGACAGTACAAAACCGCCGATACCAGCCAGGGTAAGAGTAACCGGCACTGCCTTGAATATTGCCAGCACTGAAAAGGCGTAGAAAAGAAGAGCGGCGCTGGCTAAAGCACCGGGCAGACGGTAGTAGACCATCATAAATATCAGAATCATTATCAGTCCGATTATTCCTGCTCTGAGGCTCATGTCAACAAAATCAGATCCTAAGATGGGGGACACCGTTTGCTCGTAAATGGGGGTTAGTGGCACCGGAATACGGCCGGCGTTAAGCAATTTTGACAGTTCCGTGGCCTCGCCGAGGCTCAGGCCTTCGATGATGCCCTTATCGCTAATGACGCTTTGGATAACGGGGGCAATGGGGATGCCGTCATCGCCGCGCAGCGGTTCATCACCGAGAAATATACCAAGCTGCTGATTCAGGAGGCGCGTCGTGATATCCTCAAACATCTGGCTGCCGATTTCATTCCACTCGAAGGCTAGTACTACCTGGCCAAAGTTATCCTGGCTGACATAGGTGTTCTCCTTGAAATAGCGGCTGCTCAGTTCCAATTCTTCACCGTTAATTTCTGCTGTGGTTGGCTTCCACTCACCCAGCTCATCGACCCACTTTGCCTCCTCCCCCTCCTCGGTAAGCTCCCCAAATTCGAGTAGCGCCGTCTGCCCGATGATATTCTTAGCCTTTTCGATCTCGCTGATGCCGGCTAGCTCAACCACGATGCGGTCTTCTCCCAGTTGCTGAATAACCGGCTCGGTCACCCCCAGAACATTGACCCGCTTCTCAATAACTGCTATGGCCCCATCCAGAGCTTCGGCCTCAGTTCCTGGTTCTAGTGAGGAAAAATCAGCCCGGTACACTAGATGGGTCCCGCCCTGAAGGTCAAGCCCCAGGCGCATTCCTTTCTTACCCAGCACCCCCTTATCAAGGGGCACCACCACCAGTATTGCCAGAGCGAAAATATTTATGATTATGATAAAGGGTATTCTATTTCTTCTGGTCATTTTTACTGCCTTTACCGGCGAGGTACTGGCGGATATAGGACAGGGTCTCCTCTCTGGTCTTAAGCTCGCCTGAGGCTTGGGCCTCGCGGGCTAGCTCTAGTAGCTGTCCAATTTCAGGTCCGGGACTCAGGCTGAAGTTGTTGATCAGGTCATGTCCGCTGATCAGCTTGGGCGGCGTAATCACCCTTTCCTCCTCGAAACGCTTATCCAGAACATGGCTCACCATCTGGGTATGCTCGCGCCACTGCTCCAGTTTTAGATTTGGCCCCCTGGTGGCTAAATGGTCAGCCAGGCTTAGGAACAGGATATCGACACCGGCCTCACCGGCATCACGAAAGAAACGATAAATAGCCCGTGGTGATGGAAGTCCCTCCTGGCTCATCTGGGTTGGTCTGAGGTGATACCTTACCATATTATCCACCAGCTTTATCTCTTTAGAACTAAACCTCAGCCGCTTAAGGATACTGGCTGCTATATCTGCCCCTTGTTTCCCGTGTCCCAGAAAGCGAATACGGCCGTTAGCCTCTAAAGTCTTCGTTTGTGGCTTAGCAATATCATGAAGCAGGGCAGCTAGTTTAATTAGGATTCGCCTCGTGCTGCCACCACTGACAATCTGGTTAAAGTGCTCGTTCAGTTTGGCTGACCACGGGGATAACGCCTGGACTTCCTTGGTGGCAGGCGCCCAGTCCCCTTCCCTAAGCAGAAAGCTCACGGCAACCACTGTCTCCAGGCTGTGGTCAAAAACGTCCCAGAAGTGTTCCTTGGGTTGGGTAACTCCCTTTGCTGAAGCCAAATTGGGAATTATAGCCGTTAACAAATCCAGTTCATCAAGATGGGACAGGAGCTTTTCTGTCCCGGGAATAGCCAGAAGACGAATTAATTCTTCTCTTACCCGCTCACCGGCGACGCTGGACACCAGGTGTGAGTGTCGTTGAATTAGGGCTTCGGTCTGGTGCTCAATGCTAAAACCCAGTTCGTAGGCTAAGCGTACCCCCCTTAAAAGTCGGGCAGCATCTGAGCGGAAGGCCCCCGGTGAAACTGCCCTAATCACACCCTCTCGGAGGTCGCTTAAGCCGTTAAAGGGGTCAATGATTACGGTATCAGGATGCCCCTCGGCTAGCTGGCTGAGCTTAATAGCCATGGCATCTATGGTGAAATCGCGTTGGGCAAGGTCCTCTTTAACACTACCCCTAAGCGGTGAGAAATCAAGCTCCCACGGCTTACTAGCTATGGGGGCTTCCTGATCAGTCAGAATTACTCTGCCGATAGCGTTAACCTTGTCCAGTAGCACATATTTACCTCCTAGGGCATTAGCTAACTGAGAGGCAGTCTCCAGTGAGTCGGCGGCTACGGCGATGTCAATATCCGCCGTCTCCTTCTCCAGCAGTACATCACGGATAAAACCACCAACGACATAGGCTTCAATATTCCGTGAGACGAGAAAACTACTCGTCTTGGTGAGCAAAGATGATACGCTTGGCTCAATCAAACTACAGAAAGAGTTGAAATGGGCCTTCTCGATGGCATTCATCTGGTCACTCTTATCTTCAATATCGACTAGAAACTGCATTCTGGTGAGTTATGGTAGGCTAGCCCTGCCCCGACACCCCAGACACATCTAAGGATAAACTATACTACACAACCCATCCCTTTAGCAAGAGAGCTTGAAAATAACCTTGCCGGGGAAAGCCATGAAATCAGAGTGGAGTTCTCGACACCTGGCAAATTTTATGCCAATATAACGTCACTAGTCTCTGGGGGTGTGGTACTTAAGGTGGCTGCCGTTTATCTCCAAAATTGGTCTCGCAGGTTTAAAATTAGCGGGGACTAGCCAGCTATAGGCGATAGGTTGCTAGCTGGCTATACATATCATGCCAGACCTACCGGGTCAATATCTACTACCCACCCTGGCGGCATGGGTATCGTGGAGAGAAACACCGATGGTTCGGCACCGCGCAGGATCAGATGCCAGCGAAACCTCCCCCGCAACCGGTGGATGAAGGCAGGCGCCGGGCCAATCAGGCTGAGGTTATCTATCCCCTGTGATGCTATCTCCTCGCTAAGTCGCTGTCGCATCCTTTCGGCGCCTCGCTGGCAGAGAATATCGCTGGTGTGGCGGTAGGTAAGGCGAGCCAAACGGGTAAAGGGAGGATTACGAAGCTCATGCCGATAGCCAATCTCCTGTTCGTAGAAAAGGGCATAGTCGTGCTTAGCCGCAGCCTGAATAGCGTAGTGCTCGGGGAAATAGGTCTGGATGATGACCTTTCCCCCCGAGGTGCCCCGCCCGGCCCGGCCTAATACCTGGGACAGAAGCTGAAAGGTTCTCTCCCCGGCCCGGAAATCGGGCAGGTTGAGACTGATATCAGCGTTAACTACGCCTACCAGTGTCACCAGCGGAAGGTCTAGCCCCTTGGCAATCATCTGGGTACCAATGAGAATATCAGCCTCGTGGGTCCGGAACCGGTTCAGTATCTCCCAGTGGGCATCCTTTCCCTTGGTGGCATCGCTGTCCCAGCGCAGCAGTCTAGCCTGGGGGAAGCTCTCTGTGGCGGCCTGCTCTAGCTTCTGGGTACCAATACCCAGGAACTTTATGCGGCGGCTTAAGCACTGGGGGCAGGTCTGGGGAACAGCCATTCGGTAGTTACACTGGTGACAGACCAGGATGTCTCTGTCAAAATGATAGGTAAGCGGAACCGCGCAGCGCCGGCAGGTAAGCACGTAGCCACAGTTACGACACTGAATAAAGGTGGCCCCACCCCGCCGGTTAAGGAACAGGATCACCTGCTCTTTGTGTCCCGTGGCTTTAGTAACGGCTTGGGATAGAGAGCGGCTGAAGATACTGCGGTTCCCCGCCTTAAGCTCCTCCCTCAAATCGACTATTTCAACCTCGGGTAGGGGTGAGCCTTCATCAGGTACCACCCTCTCTGGAAGCTCAAGGCGGCGGTAGTCCCCTCTCTGGGCATAGTGGAAGGTCTCCACATCGGGAGTGGCACTACCGAGGATAACTGCGGCCCCGGTTAGCTCGGCTAGTTTTAGGGCTACATGGCGGGCTTGGTAGCGGGGTGAAGTGTCCGTCTGCTTATAGGTCCACTCATGTTCCTCATCGATGACGAGGAGTCCTAGGTTGGGTTGGGGAGCAAAAATAGCACTCCGCGGGCCGATAACGACGTCAAAGTCCCCCTTCCTTATTCGCTGCCACTCATCAAATTGTTCTCCCATGGAGAGCTTGCTGTGCAGGACGGCTACCCGCTGCGGAAAACGGGCGGCAAATCGCTCGATGGTCTGGGGGGTGAGGGCAATCTCAGGGACCAAAACGATGCCCTTTCTACCCAGCTTCACCGTGTGAGCTAGAGCCTGGAGGTAGACCTCGGTCTTGCCGCTTCCGGTAACCCCGTGGAGCAGAAAGACCCGTGGTGCGGCCTCAGTGCCGTTTTTAGCCTCTAGGCCGGATTTGATCTCCGCTAGGGCCTTCTTTTGGGCTGCGGTCAGGGAGAGTGGCTCCTGTCGGGAAATATCATGGTATGAAAACGGCTGGCGCCTTACCTCAACCGGCTGTATGGTCACGAGACCCTGGCTTGCAAGGGCGCTGGCTACCCTCTTACCACAGTTAGTTTCTCGTCTGGCTTCTGCCCAGGCTACTGGTCGGGACTTCAGGGCTAAGAAGCTAAGCAGAGCCGCCTGTTTTAGGGCTCTCTTCTTAAGTAGCCTAGCTATCTCTAGCTGGGCCTCATCGGTGCTGAGCTTAAGGTTGAGGTAAGCTGCTAACTTTGGTTTTACCCTGACTGCCTCCAGCTCGTAGCTTCTCACCGCTAGTCCTCGTCTCACCAGTTGGGAGGTGAGACTCTGAGCCCTCTTCCTACCCAGGGATTTCTCCAGCTCCTTCAGGCTTACCCGGTCCATGCCACTGAGTAAATCAAGAACGTAAACCTGTTCTCGGGTCAATGAGGATAAGTCCTTTTCACAGTGAGCTGGCGAAGCTAAAAGATAGGTTATTAGCTTACGCTTAAAGCCCGGGGGTAGCATCAGGGCTACGGCCTCAAAAAGGGGCGAAAGGTAGTAATCGCTTATCCAGCGAGCCAGCGCTACCTGGGAGGCGGATAGTAAAGGGTAGGGTTCAATAATACCGGTTATTTCCCTGGTTTCGGTTACCGCGGGATGGGGAGTTAGCTCTAGAACAATACCCTGGAGCTCTTTATCACCGAAGGGAACCAATACTGCCTGCCCAACCTGGATGCCTAGTCCAAGGGGTATGGCATAGCTAAAGGTGCAGCGCTGGGCTACCGGAGAGTTGACACTGACCTCAGCGTACTCCATCCGCTACTCCAGTGGTTGGCTTGGGTCTAGCTCTCCTCTGGCTCTTCTTTTTTAGCCAACCGCTTTTCCCTGAGGCGAGCCATCTTGCCGCTGCGTCGGCGCAGGTAATAGAGCTTGGCCCGGCGAACCTTGCCGTGCTGCACCACCTCCACCTTGTCCACCATCGGTGACTGAAAAAGGAAGGTACGCTCGACACCAATACCACGGCTGACCCGGCGCACCGTGAAACTACCACCATCAACACTGCGGCGAACCCTGATCACTACCCCCTGAAAAACTTGGAGGCGCTCCTTATCTCCCTCGACCACCTTGGCACTGACCTTTACCGTGTCGCCGGGGGCGAGGCTGGGAACATTGGGGTTTGGTTTGCTCTCAATTAGCGATGCGAGATTCATGTTGTAAAACTCCTCATGGTGAATAGAATCTATTTCTTCTCTAAAGCTTAAGGCTGTCTCTTAACTGCCTTTCTTCTGAACTGAGCTTGGCTTTTTCCAGTAGTTCCGGGCGGCGCTCCATGGTGCGTAACAAAGCCTGCCGGCGGCGCCACTTGGCAATCTGGGCGTGGTTTCCGGAGAGCAGTATCTCCGGTACCGCCCAGCCCCGGTATACTTCGGGGCGAGTATATTGGGGGTACTCCAAAAGCCCGGTGGCATGAGAGTCATCCTGGGCCGAGGCCTCCGAGCCCAGAACTCCCGGTAGGAGCCTGACCACGGCGTCGACGACCACCATCGCCGCTAGCTCACCACCGCTGAGCACATAATCCCCGATGCTGATCTCATCAGTGGCCAGATGCTCCCGCACCCGCTCGTCAACCCCCTCGTAGCGCCCGCAGATAAGCACTAGATGGGGATAGCCGGCTAGCTCCTGAGCGCTCTCCTGGCTAAAGGGGCGTCCCTGTGGGGTAAGCAGAATGACGGGTAATCCCTTAGCCCTTTCTCTAGGGCCTATGTCCTTCTTTATTTTCTCTATCGCTTCGAAAATGGGCTCGGGCTTCAGTACCATGCCGGCACCACCGCCATAGGCGTAATCATCAACGGTATGATGGTGGTCATGGGTGAAGTCCCGGATATTATGAAGGTTTATCTGAACGAGTCCACACTCGATTGCCCGCTTTAGTATGCTCTCGCTGAGCGGTCCGTGGAACATCTGGGGAAATAGGCTCAAAATATCAATCTGCATCTAATGCTGCCTCACTGTGCAGTGCTTTGTGCTCAGTTACCTCTCCTTTGATAATCTCGACGGCATGAGGGATGACTGGCAGTATTACCTTAAGGCATTCCCGCACGGCTCTAGGGCTACCGGGCAGATTTACTATCAGGCACTGGCCTCTAACCCCGGCTACCGCCCGACTCAATATCGCCGTTTGGGTTACCTTGGCGGTCTCCACCCTCATGGCCTCGGTTAGGCCGGGCACCACCCTGTCCACTATCGATAGGGTAGCCTCCGGGGTGACATCCCGCTGGGCTAAGCCGGTGCCGCCGGTAGTCAGGATGACATCGATACTCCCGCCGTCAGCCCACTCCGCTAGCTTGCCCGAGATAGCGTCCAACTCATCAGGGACGATGTGATACCTGACCACCTGGCTATCTTGTGAGGATAGGGTATTCCTGATTACCTGACCGCTCTCATCTTGGCGCTTGCCCCGAAAGCCTTGGTCACTAACCGTAATTATGCCAACACTAAACATAGCCCTATTTTTGAGCATCTTATTTTACCACAGATAGGTTTGATAGCAAAATTAGTTCTTTTGGGTGAATTTTGTGCCAGGGGTATTGACAAAAATGGGGTTCTGTGGTGTAGAATGGTAGAAAGTGGTAAATAGTGGTGTATATTGGGGAAGGTGCAATGTTCTTTGGCGAGTTTGAGTATCGGGTTGATGAAAAAGGCAGGGTACCCATCCCGCCCAAGTTCAGAAGTGAGCTAAGGGAGGGTGTGGTACTGACGCCGGGGGTGGAGAAATGTATTACCGCTTACCCCATGCCGGAGTGGAAAAAGCTAGCCGTAGCGCTCACTACCGGTTCGGTTACCCGCAGCAAGTTAAGAAAGCTGAACCGGGCAATCTTTGCCACTGCCTTTCACCTCGGCATTGACGGTCAGGGCAGGATGGTCTTACCCCCCAAGCTGCGGGAATATGCTGAGATTGGTGATGAGGCCGTTATCACCGGGGCGAATAACTATTTTGAACTGTGGAACAAAACGCAATGGGAAGCAGAAGGGGCGATTAGTCAGGAGCAGGCTGGACAGATTATAGAAAGTCTGGAGACGCGTGAATGAACCGAAATAGGTCGGCCCCTACCCATATCCCGGTTCTAGTCGAGGAGACGATTAAAGCGCTGGCGGTTCAGCCCGGAGGGCGCTATATTGATTGCACTCTTGGGCGTGGCGGTCATGCCGCCGCTATTCTGGAGCAGAGTGCCCCGGGTGGGCAGCTCCTGGGTATTGACGCTGACCCTGAAGCCATAAGGGTAGCTAGCGAGCGACTCGAGGACTATCACGACTCAATTCTGCTAATTAACGAAAACTTCGCAAATCTGCCGGCTATCTGCTTGAGGTACGACTTTCAGCCGGTGCACGGCATTCTATTTGACCTGGGACTTTCCTCACTGCAGCTAAGTGACCATCATCGCGGTTTCAGTTTTCAAGAAGAAGGTCCTCTGGATATGCGTCTCAGTCCCGACCAGCAAATTACCGCCGCCGACATCATTAACCAGTCTTCCGAGGCGGAACTGGCCGACATTATCAGGGAGTACGGCGAGGAAGGCTACAGTCGCCAGATAGCTCGTGGTATCGTAAAGGAACGTCCGATAGAAACCACCCTCAAGCTAGCCAAGGTGATAGAGCAGGCTATCGGCGGCAGGAAAGGCAGGATCCACCCGGCTACCAAGACCTTTCAAGCGTTGCGCATAGCGGTTAACCAGGAGCTTGACAATCTAGAGTCGGCGCTAAAGCAGGCGGTTAACCTGCTGGGATTTGGAGGCAGGTTAGTCGTCATTAGCTACCATTCTCTGGAAGACCGCATTGTGAAGCAGTTCATGCGTCAGGAATCACAGGACTGTATCTGCCCGATAGGGACACCAGCCTGCGTTTGTGGACATAGTGCTTCTCTCAGGCTGGTCAACAGAAGGGTTATTACCCCATCAGCTCACGAGATTGAGTTTAACCCGCGCAGTCGTAGTGCCAAACTAAGAGCTGCGGAGCACATCGTTTTTCAGGATACGTCTGCTGAGGCTACGGAAAGGCTGTGCTTTTCGCTGGCAGATAGAGCTAACGGGTGGCGAAGGCCGGTACTGTTGGAAAGGCTTCGTATGGTCTTTTCGGCATCCTAGAAGTTAGGATACCTCACTCCATAGTAAGGGGGTAGCAGAAATGTGAAAGTTAAGAGAATGGCAAAGGTAAAAATCTTAAATGGGAGGTGACAGATGAAAAAGCGTGCTACCTTAGCCTCGATCGATGTTGGCACTACCAAAGTATGTACCATTATTGCTGAGGTAACTGGGGGAAGTGGTCTCCGGATTGTCGGTGTCGGTATCACACCGTCTAACGGGCTACATAAGGGGCTGGTGGTCAACATTAACGAGGCCAGAGAATCAATCCGTGAGTCGGTGAGGAAGGCAGAGCAGGCTAGTGGCTATAAGGTGGAATCGGCCTATGTTGGGGTTACCGGCCGGCATGTGAGCTCGATGAATAATCGGGGGGTAGTGGCTATTACCCATGGTGACCGATTGGTGCGCCGGGATGACCTGAAACGGGTACTCTCCTGTGCCCAAAACATCAAGGTGCCTAGTGACCGAAGGCTGCTCCACGTTATTCCTCGGGGTTACGCCATTGATGGGCAGTTAGGTGTCAAGAATCCAATCGGCATGCATGGCTTCAGGTTGGATGTCGAAACCCACATCATTACCGCGGCGGTAACCTCTGTCCAGAACCTGGTAAAGTGCATTCGCAGTATTGGCTTGGATATTGACGACCTCATCCTTGAACCTTTAGCTAGCAGTGAAGCGGTACTGACTGAGGATGAAAAGCAGGTCGGTGTCATCCTGGCTGATATCGGTGGTGGTACTACTGACATTGCCGTCTTCAAAGAGGGCAGCATCTGGCATACGTCTATTCTACCAGTGGCTGGTTATCAGCTTACTCGGGATGTGGCCATTGGTCTGGGACTGCCGTTTGACGTGGCTGAGGAGATGAAAAAGCGGTATGGCAGCGTCATGCCAGTCTACGAAAGTAAGGCAGAAACGACGAGCACCATATCTGCTGACGGCCACGGGGTCTCCTATCAGGACCTCTGCGATATTGTCCGGGCTCGAGTTGAGGAGATCATCAGGCTTATCCTGCTTGAGATGCCGCGCTCTGATTATGAAGAGCTAGTCCCCGCCGGGCTGGTTCTTACTGGGGGTAGTTCTAACCTAGCCGGTATCGAGGCACTAGGCCGTGATATCTTACGACTCCCGGTAAGGGTAGGTGTTCCCACCGCTATGTCTGGTATCAGTGATGTTCTTCGTGACCCGGGCCAGGCTACTGGTGTTGGTCTGCTGCTCTGGGGCGTGAAGCACGAGGGCAGGCAGCTTTGGAAATCACGAGGAATCCTACGACGGTTTATTGCCCGAATTAAGAGCCTATTTCGTTAGGGGACACCGACCGAAAAGCTATTAATAATGGTATAAAAGGAGGAGGAGATGGCAAAAACAAGTTTTGTGGCTAATCCAGCTAAGATTAAGGTTATCGGCTTGGGTGGTGGTGGCTGTAATGCCATAACGCGTATGGTGCAGGAGGAGATCCGGGGCGTCGAGTTTATAGCTATGAATACCGATGCTCAGGCTCTTGCTATTACTGAGGCCCCAGCCCGCATCCAGATTGGGGAGAAACTTACCAAGGGACTAGGCGTGGGCGGCGATTATGTTCTGGGCCAGAAATCAGCCGAAGAGAACCGCGATGAGATTAAGGAAATTGTCACTGGTTCCGATATGGTGTTTATCACCTGTGGTATGGGTGGGGGTACTGGCACCGGTGCCGCCCCTATTATCGCTGAGGTAGCTAAACACAGTGGTGCCCTGACTATCGCCGTGGTCACCAAGCCATTCGCCTTTGAAGGTAGTCGTCGCTGTCAGGTCGCCGAAGAGGGCATCACCAACCTTCTGGGTAAGGTTGATACCCTGATCATCATTCCCAACGACCGCTTGCTTTCCCTCTGCGACGAGAAGACGGGGGTAGATAATGCCTTTAAACTGGCCGATGATGTCCTAAGACACGGAGTTCAGGCGATATCTGAAGTGATCACGGTCCCCGGGCTGATTAACCTTGATTTTGCTGATGTCAAGGCGATAATGAAGGATGCTGGTCCTGCCTGGATGTCCATCGGTGTTGCTTCGGGCAAGAATCGGGCGGTAGAGGCGGCTAAGGAGGCCCTGTCCAGTCCCTTACTGGATGTTTCCGTCGGTGGGTCAAAGGGAGTATTATTCAACGTTGTCGGTGGAAGCAGTCTCGCCCTGTTTGAAGTTAATGAAGCCGCCGCTGTAATCAAGGAGGCGGTAGACCCTGAGGCTAACATCATTTTTGGTGTGGCTCATGATCCCAACATGGATAACGAGGTGCAGATTACCCTAATCGCCACTGGCTTTGCCTCCAAGACGGGAATGGCCGAAGGTGCTCAGGAAGACGAAGTCACCCAATTCCTCAAGAGTCTGAAGAGTGAGGAGGAGCTGGATGTTCCCTCTTTCCTGCGCCGCCCGCTATTTAGCCACCGGCGACAGGCGATAACCTCATCTCCGAAAACGGTTAAGACACCACAACAAACTCCGCAAACTCCGCTTCGGTAGTGCTCTCGGGGAGACCGATAAATTGAATAACTAGAAAGCCTCGAGATCAACGTAAGGCTGCTGGTACCTTGCTGCCCGCAGCCTTCCTGGTTTTAGGCTATACCGAGGGACAGGATAACTACGAAGGTAAGGACTTAGCGGCTTATGAGATGAGTGCTTCCACGGATTTGAGAGCTACTTAAGAAACGCGGTAAATTAGCTCCAGGGAATTTTTTTCGTGTCTCGTTAACTGTGGGGGTTAGCACTTAGGTAGACCTTATCTCTTCGCGGGTAAACCGGTAGTATGAGACTCCGAAGCACACTGCGGCGATGGCTACGAAGGTCACCAGATGGGGCCAGATAGTAATCATGGTCTGACCCAGAGGCAGAGGACCGGGCATCCACTCAGCGCCCGAAGCGTAAATCTGGAGATATTCCGTCGCCGTTCTAGTCCCAGGAGCGAGGAGGACATACATCGCCTCCTGAAAAAGGTAGATTGGTGAAACGCGTGTTGCCGTGACCTGAATTGTGGCATACCTGATTAACTCTTGGGTGGTTGATGTCTCGCTGATAGGTGCCCGTAAATTGGCAATGGCGCTGGGAATAAAGCCGGTGAGGGTATAGAGGAGAAAGAATATCCAGACGGCGATCGATGCCATGGCTGAGGTTGCCACCCGGTTAAAGAGGATGGAGAATAGCATGGACAGGCCGAGCCAAAAGGCTCCGTAGAGGGTAGTCAGCACCAGGAATAAAAACAGCCGGAGGGCTTCTTCCGAGCTTGGCGGAACCCCAATCACTCGCATCCCTAAGCCGGCTACCAGCAGTACGATGCTCGTCAGCAGGATGGCCATGGTTACTATCCCGGCCAGAAACTTACCGTTGAAAACGGTATCGCGATAGATAGGTTGTGAAAGAAGCCGGCTCAGCGTGCCGCTACTCTTTTCTCTGTTTATGGCATCAAAGCCAAGAACTACGCCGACTATGGGTACCACAAACATAGTCATAAAGAAAAGAAATGCGTATGAACCTTCGCCAGAGGTAGTAAACAGGGTGAGGAAGACAAATTGCGTTTGGCCATATTGAGTCGGCTCCTCAAGCTGTGCCCTGATATTTGACAGCGCTCCGGCTGGCCCATAGATAGCGACTATGGTGACCAAGAGGGCCACGGCAAATAGTATAATGCCCCGCCAGCTCATAAGGTAGTCAGCCAGTTCTTTGTTAAATATCGTGTAAAGCCCGCGCACCTTACCCCTCTCTGAAGTATTTCAGATATATGTCCTCTAGAGCATAGCTCTGGATCTTCATCTCTATCATTAGGCCGCCGGCATCGACGATTGCCCTGGCTACTTGGGGCCTCAGGTCTTCCGAGCAACTAACCGAAAGCTTGTCTTTTGACCGCTCGATGCTGAGCACACCGCTAATCCGCTTGATAGCCTCGATGACGGCTTGCGTAATTTCGGTTAGTTTAACCTCAATACTGAATTGGCTGCTGCCCATGGCTTCTTTACTGAGCTCATCTAGTAAACCCGCCACCACCAGCCGCCCGTTCATTAGCATGCCCACTCGATTACAGATTCGCTGAACCTGGTATAGCTGGTGGGAAGACATAATGACCGTCATCTTCCTTTCCTTGGCTATCTTGGCAATCAGGTCGAGCATCTGGACGATGCCTTCGGGGTCTATCCCTGAGGTCGGCTCATCCATGATGGCAATCTTGGGCTGCTTAACCAGAATATCGGCAATGGCTAAGCGCTGCTTCATGCCTCGGGAGAATTCCCCCACCTTCCGCTCCGCTGCCTTTGGCAGCCCAACTATATCTAGCGCCTCGGCGATTCTTTTATTAGTCAGCACCTCGGATAGCCCATTTAACCTCGCGGTGTAGGTTAGATTATAGGCAGCCGTCAAATCATCGTAGAAGCCCACCTTTTCGGGAACGTAACCGGTGATGCGTTTAACGTTGAGTGGTTCCCGGGTCGAGTTATACCCAGCCACATAGGCGGTACCCGAGGTCGGTTCGGTAAGCCCAAGCAGCATCAGAATGGTGGTTGTCTTTCCGGCGCCATTGGGGCCAAGGAAGCCAAAGATGTCGCCGGCATCAATGTGCAGGTTCAATTGGTCGACAGCCGTGATGTCGCCGTAGGTTTTAGTCAGGTCTTTTGTTTCTACTATGAACACCGTTTTACTAACTCAGTCACCGCTCACCGGCTCGTCTAAACCGGCTTGCGGCTCGTCTAAACCAAGAGGCAGAGCCAGCCGCCGTCTCGGCTCCTTTTGTCTTGGCTTCTCCTCGCCTACCGGATTGCCTAAACCAGATTGCTAGGCCAACTATGATGGCAACCGCAATACCAATGCCTGCGGATCCCCAAGCGGTAGAGGTTACCACCGTTATTCTATACTCACGTTCGGTCTCGGTCTGGTCTCCAATGGCTTTTAGAGTAAGGGGATAATCGCCAGCTTCGGTACCGGTAGGTGGAGTAATGACGACATCTATCTCCTGAGTAACCCCTGGTTCTAAGACTGCCACTGTGCCCGGAGTGAAGGTTATATCCCAGCCCGCTGGTTCTTCGGCAGTGAAGATGATATTGTTCACCGTGCCGCTAAATGCGTTTGTCAGCTGGATTGTTATGTGATTAGTCTGGTCGGGTCTCACGGAGAACTCGCTTTGCAGGGTGGCGGTAGACATATACAATATATACTGATGGGGTATCGGAAAGACTATTGCCTTGAGGTCAACACTAGCTGTCAGATTTTCAGCGGCTGCCCTAACGGTGAACACATATTCACCCGGTTGCGGCAGGTTTTCTGAGGCTGGACTAACCGTGAGCGTGATGGTCTCATTCTTTTTTCCTGGTTCGACAGTAAAAGCTGATACTTCTGTCTCCGGGTAGCCACCCGTAAATACTCCCGTCCACCCCTCAGGCAATACCATGTCAAGGTCAAAAGTTCTGGGTTCACTACCCTCATAATATAGGGTAATTTCAAACTCGAAGAAACTGCCCATCGTATTCTGCAGGATAGGGTAGGAGGAGAAAACTTCAAGCGCCTCTTCGGGAGGCTCTGCAGGTGGCGGTTCTTCTGGCTCCGATGGTAGCAAAACAGTGGCGTCGTTGTCTTGGTAGGCGGCGAGTACCATACGGTCTCCGAGTAAGCCACCAAATAATCCGAAGAACAGAGCTAGACAGAGAAGGTAATGAGCTCCTCTAATTTTGCCCATAGCTTACCTCTTTTTACTGACAAGATTATTGACACTACTAAGAATTCCCCGCCCAAGGTCTTAGAGAAGATTTTCCCTTACGGTACTCCTCAGCTTAGTGATTACAGCTTCCCGATTATAGCCTGTCTGGGAAAATAAATCAAACCTTAGCTCGCTTGCTTCTTCTTTACCGGTTAGCAGTGCTCAAGGCTATCGCCTGGTGGTGTAGTTCATGGGCGGATGTTTTTTGATTGGTAGTGGTTGCTAACCCCCAGCAGTTTTGTGTTACACTGTAGAGATTTGTTTGCTTAGCTAACTTAGCATAAAGGGGTTACATGCTTCAGTTAATAATCATCTCCGCCTATTTTGTGGCCATGGTTATTATTGGGCTGGTGAGTCGGAGGAAAGCGCGGGGAATTGATGATTTCTTCGTAGCGGGTAGAAGGGGAAGCACCCTACTTATTACTGGCTCACTACTAGCTACTATTGTTGGGGGCTCGGCCACCGTAGGGATGGCTGGGCTGGGATTTAGCCGGGGCCTAACCGGGGCCTGGTGGTTACTGGTCGGTAGTGTTGGACTGGTAGTATTGGGCCTTTTCTTCGCTAAGAAAGTGAGAGGCTTTGGACTTTATACCCTCCCTGAGCTGGTAGCCAAGCAATATGACAGTCGGGTTAGTTTAGCGGCTTCAGTCCTCATTGTGGTTGCTTGGGTGGGCGTCATCGCCGCTCAGATTATAGCCTCAGGAACAATACTAGGCGTCTTAGGTATCGGCACTCCCCAGCTTTGGATGGTGGTCTTTACCGTCATCTTTATCACTTACTCTGTCCTAGGTGGTCAGCAGGCTGTTATTCGCACCGATGCTGTGCAGATGGGAATAATCTTGGCGGGCATCTTTAGCGGTTTAGCCTTAGTTTTATCACGCCTTGGGGGCTGGGGTGGGTTAATTAGCTCCCTGTCGGCAGAGCATTTCACCTTTCCCGTTAGCCCGCAGTTCAGCGGGCAAGATCTAATTTCGCTACTGCTACTGGTCGGGCTGACCTATGTTGTTGGACCTGATATGTATTCCCGGCTGTTTTGCGCTAAGGATAGTACCACGGCGAGGAAATCAGCATTATGGGCGGCCCTGATTATTATCCCCATTGCCTTTGGCATTACTCTGATTGGTATGGGGGCCTCGGCTCTATTCCCTGGGATATCTCCGGAGCAGGCCCTGCCGGTAATAATAACCGAGGTTTTGCCCCCCTTCGTGGGTGGGGTTGTTCTCGCCGCCTTACTCGGAGCACTTATGTCCTCAGCCGATACCTGCTTATTTAGTGCCGGCACCATACTGACCGTGGATGTCATCGGGCGTTTCAGGAAATCTCTTAACCCGGCAAGAACTCTATCTTACTCTCGCTGGGTAATGGTTATTATCGGGGTAGCCTCGCTGCTTCTAGCTTTAGTCATGAAAGGGGTGACAAGCACGCTTCTCTTTGCCTATACAGTATACACCGCCGGGATAATTCTACCGGTAATTATTGGTTTCTATAAGGATAAGTTGCGGGTTACTCCGTTGGGAGCGCTGGTGGCGATTATCGGCGGCGGGGTAGCTGCCCTTACTAGCAAAATACTCGAAATAGAGTATCTGGACTTAGGTAGTCTGGGAATCAGCGTCGCTCTTCTGTTCTTGGTAAGCTTCTGGGATAATAGAATTAAAGGCAAACGGCTTGACGCCCTAAAAGACATCTAGTAGAATTTCTACTAGTGGGCGGTTAGCTCAGTTGGTCAGAGCGCTGCGTTGACATCGCAGAGGTCAGTGGTTCAAGTCCTCTACCGCCCACCATAGCATCATTTCTATCTGAGCAGCTACCACTGATGGAGCTGCTCGAAGCTTTATTAGGCCCAGAGGGGAGGAGGCGGTTGCAATTGAGGCATCTAACTAATGAGGAACTCTTTCAGATTTATGACAACGAACTGGTCCTTAGGTTATACAATGCTAAGAATCTAAGCGACACAAGAAGAATATTAGCTAGATTTAAGGGTTATCTCAGTGGCCTTCCACCATCAACACAGACTGCGAAGGCATTCCTAACTCAGTTTACCGGTAAGAGGCGACGTACACTGTATCGTTACACCCAAATGATTAAAGGGTTCATGAAATGGTATGGCGAGCCCTTAGATGATTTCAAGGTTAAAGTGCCCAAGACAATACCACCTTATACGAGAGACGATGATATCGATAAGTTGTTTAAGGCCATTGAGAATAAGGCAAGCCATAAGGGTTGCATAGCGCGTGACAGACTTATGGTCAAGTTAGCCCTCGCAACAGGTATGAGAAGGGGCGAGCTCGCCAATCTGGAGACAAAGGATATTCACGATGATTTCCTTATAGTCAGATCTGGTAAAGGTGAAAAGGACAGGGTCATTCCGCTTTCAGGAGAAATAGCTGAGATACTGTGTAATTTCGTTGAGGGGAAAAAGCACGATGAGAAAGTGTTTGGTCTCAAACCAGCATGTCTTGGTAATAAAATCAGGCAATTTGCCAAAAAAGCAGGGTTAAACGATCTACATACACATACACTCAGACATAAATTTGCTACCGACCTCCTTGAACATGGAGCTGACTTGCGCTCAGTACAACACCTCCTCGGACATGAAAACCTGTCAACAACTCAGGTATATCTTTCCATCACTGACAAACGCCTCCGTGAAACTGTAAATCTATTAAGCGACGAAACAAAAGGGCTCAAAACACTACCTGAGGGACAAGAATCAAAGGACGAGCCAAAATTGCGTTACGATATATCAGACAGGGGCGCATTAGTAACTATCAAAGCAGTGCACAAACTGGACGAACCGGTTGATTTCCCATATTTCCGAACTAAATACTTGTCGCACTTTGTTGTCCGCAATGAGGGGGATAAGCCAGCAATAGAAGTTGAAATTGGGTTATTAAAAGAAGATTTGGATCATTTGGTTGCGCATAGGCAACCAGCTATATCAGCAGGTGAGGAAGTTAGATTCAAACCGGATATGCTGAAGGTACCTGAAGGCAGATACCATATATTATGCCAGTACAAGCAAATATTTTCTGAGGATCATAAGAGCGCATGGTTTCAGGCTTGGTTATCATTTAGACTTGTGAAAGCCATCGAGGAGAAAGAGGTTTATATTGCCCAGGAAGAATTTAATCTCAAATCTGGAATTCCTGAGGATAGTAGAATCATAATGTTTACTAGTAAACCGGAATAGTTCCGTTATCGTCCCCGTCCTTATCTAGAAATTTAGAAATCAGTTTATGCATAACACCTACTAGTTTAGAGAGCTGGCACAAGTCATCTGCCATATTAACCTACAAAATAGGTCCACCCTTGAATCTATTTTTGGATAGCGATAAGAGATGGGAAGTACTTGCAAAAGAAGTGGAGAAATCGTGCGAGGTTGATTAATCCTGAACGATTAACTGCAATTGATTGTAGAGTTTCTATATCAGACTAAGAAATAGACTAGCTTACACCCGGATTAAAAGATACAGGCCTATTGTAATACCCGGTGCTACCAAGTGACATTCAGTGGCGTTATTTTCGTGACCTCAAACCTATCTCAAGCCGTCAAGTATCATCTAGTATCGTTCCGTGCTAAGTAGTTCGTTAGCAAAATAGTTGTCAGCATACACTTTCAGATGAAGTTAAAGATAAATAATAAAAAGCATTTAGCTCTAGTAACGTAATAGTCAAAAGGAGTGTTAACAAATGCCGAAATTGAGAAGTTAGCTAAGATAGAACAGATAATTGATCTCCCTAATGTTTATTAACAACTGATGAGGAACCTCTAGGTGAGTCTCTACAGAATCAGTTAATGGCGGACGTATAACAAGAGCCCCCCGAGGAATCGGGGGGCTCTTTTCTTTGTAACTTAAATATGTATAGCCTATTATTCAGGGTCACAAAAGCTTGTTTTGTTTAATACAGTAGATTTTAGAGTAAGTCCGGTTCCCATTCCGGCCCCTTTTGACTACCACATTCACACCTAGAATAACATAACCTAGCAATTTATCATGGTAGTCCTATCCGCTAATATGCTTCCGAGCAATTCTTTTGCCTGCTGAGTTCACTAGTCTACCGCATATTCGTTTCCATGATCTCAGACATACTCATGCTATATTGATGCTTAAAGCCGGTGTACATCATGTCGTAAGCGGGCTCCAGGAAGTTGCCGCACAGCGATTTGAAGGAATGCTAAATAAGGGCGCACTCAAGTCCCTATCCGACACCAGATTTATCGTCACTGACCCCAGTAAATGTCGGCAATATGTCGGCAAGAAACCTGGCTTGGAACGTGAGCCGCGGAGGACTCGAACCTCCAACCGGCTGATTAAAAGTAAGAAGAATGATATATTACCCAATTCCATCAAGTAGGATTAGGTATTCTCAGGTTGGGCATCGATAAGTCTTTCGTGCCTGCACGTGTCAACTAATAATGGCCAGTGCTAAACAGTTTGTCGGCACAATGTCGGCAATTGATAATTGTTATGCAAAGTATCTCTAAGCAGCCAACACCCTACGCAGATACGTCACATCACTAACAACTGTCTAAAAACTTTCACAGTTTCAGAAACCCAATGTCTTGTTCAACCAATTGGCAATAAGATGGATTATTGTTTACTTTCATTTCCGAACGGCTCCAGATAGACCCTCTATGCTGTTAATAAGGAACGCGAGCTCTCGGCTGTATTCAGCTTCGCCCAATTTGTTCAGATAGTCAAGGCTGCTGTCTCTTTCTCTTAGTGCTACCAGGATGTCCTCTGAATTTTTCCCCGCTTTAGCTGCCGAAGTGACAATTTTATACCATGCCAGAAGCCTTTGTCTAACGACAGTCAACTTTTTAAGCGCATTGTCGTAGCATCCAAAATGGCCGTAGCATATCTTCTCCGGCTTAAGGGCAATAAGTCTGTTGATTGAGGATAGCGTTTCTTCTAATCTGAAAGGCGGTGGCGTTGCCAGTCTAATTATCCCATCGACACAGACTCCTGCTGCTTCACCGGCTATAAGTACACCATTGGCCCTGTCGAATAGGCTTAGATGGTGAGGAGCGTGTCCAGGAGTGAGGTATAACTCCAACTTGAGGTCACGGCCCAAGTCAAGTTTCATTGAGTCTCGCGCGACCAAAATTCTGTCTTCTGGCACGGGCTCAATATCGCCGTATTCTATGGCTAGTTCTCCCAGGGTCTTAAGACTGGATTTCCAGAGTAGCGTGGGATCGATCAAATGGGATTGGGCACGACTGTGAGCTACGACTTTGGCCCTGTTCATTCTTTTCAGTGCTGTTCCCACTCCACCAGCGTGGTCAATGTGGATATGTGTGAGAATAACGTAGTCGATTTCCGCAGGGTTTATACTTAGTTCCGCCAATGTTGATATCAAATTAGGTATTGCCGTTTTGGGACCGGTGTCAACAATGGCATTCCTTTCGCCACAAAATAGATAAGCTCCTATGAATTTCTCATGTCCCGCAATTGGGGGAGAAAGATCCAAAAGTCTAAGACTTGGTGTTATGTTGTATGTTTTGCTAGCTTTCATGGTTTATTCAGTCTCACTCAAAATGACCGTTCAGTTAATTGGCGTCATCAGGTTTTAGCTACGGTTGGTAACACTATTAATCACGTTCACTAATATTCTATTCCGGTCATATCATTAGAATGTTAACACAGGCTTAGCACCAATCTCTAGGTTACATAGCCATGACCATTTACAATTTGATGGTTTGTTTAGGGCGCAAAATTGGTAGCGGGTGTTTGATTCGAACCAAAGATCTTCGAATTGTAAGCACAATCTGAAAATCCATAGGGAATCTCTCGCGCAGGTCGGCAATATTCAACGCCCAGTAGGCCTAATAGGATATAATAACCGAGAGTGCTATTACCCATCCGTAGCATGCTTACTTCATAGCCAATAATGCCGATATATTTGACATAT
>SMTZ1_10006306_pt1 | contig 20662 bp, 19 predicted proteins | sample DeeMarSWOR136_30_FD_25667 | JGI IMG/M metagenome (IMG submission 25667) | reverse complement strand
TTCCATTTTAATTATCTTGCTTGCATTTTTATGTGAGTACATCGATTCTTCTCTTGGGATGGGATACGGAACCACACTCACTCCCCTTTTACTGATAATGGGATATAATCCTCTCCAGATTGTTCCAGCAGTATTGCTCTCAGAGCTATTTACGGGATTAAGTGCTGCTTTTTTGCACCATAAAGCGAAAAATGTCAATTTAAAATTCGGGACACAAGATTTCAAAATAGCATTAGTTATGTCTGTCTGTAGTATTTTTGGCTCCCTCATCGCAGTTTTTATCGCTATCAATCTTTCAGCATTTTATTTAAAGCTTTATATAGGTGTTGTTGTTTTGAGTATGGGAATTATCATGCTGGCTACCTTAAATCGAACATTTAAATTTTCATGGAAAAAGATTACTTCTTTAGGAATGTTAGCGGCCTTCAATAAAGGAATAAGCGGAGGTGGCTATGGTCCTATCGTAACCAGCGGTCAGATTCTTTCGGGAGTAAATTCTAAAAATGCTATTGGCATAACCTCACTTGCTGAGGGTTTGACTTGTCTAGTTGCAGTGATAACTTATCTCGCCTTTACCAACCATACTATTGAATGGAATCTCGCTCCTTCCTTAGTTGTTGGAGCTCTTGCTTCTGTCCCTTTTGCTGCGTTGACTGTAAAAAAATTTAAGGGTGACTATCTAAAATTGATTGTAGGAATAGCAACAGTGATACTGGGATTGGTCACTCTTGGAAAATTAATTTAATCTTATTGGCATCTAAAATAAGGCATCGAGATAAGAATTGGCGAGGAGAATGAGAAGCCCATAATGGATAACAATAGTGGTAATATTTAAAAGATTTTGTCGAGCTTTCCTGAACCTTCCCTTAAGAGCGAAATTTATTCTGAGCTTTCTGGCTGTCATTTGTCTCGGTGGCATATTGACATTCCAAGCTAAGGTATTAGAGTAGATTATAGGATGAGAAAAATAAGGTCAGAGGCTCAAGAACTGCTTTTCAAGGGAACCTTGCTATAAGAGAATTTCTCATTGTTATGTTTTTATGCTTTTCTGGCGCCTTTGAAATCAAATTTTTCCTCTGTTATAAGTTTTTTATTAAGGAAATCGGAGAGAAGTGCTGGATTGTATTAGCCAGGGAGAAAATTTCCGGCGGGTGCGGGGCGTAAGAAAAGTGAGTATACGACGCAAAATCTAATTTAATTTTTAAACTGGAGATTAAAATGGCTTTATATCAATTTGAAGAACGCAAACCTCGAGTAGCACAAGGAGCTTTTGTAGCCGAGTCAGCGTTGGTCATCGGTGATGTGCAAATCGGTAAGGACGCCTACATTGGTCATGGAGTAATTCTCCGTGGCGATTACGGCACGATCATCGTTGGAGAAGGGACTGCCGTTGAAGAAGGAGCAATAGTGCACGCACGACCTAATGACCGTACCATATTTGGCAACTGTGTAACGGTAGGACACGGTGCCATGATTCATAATGCCCAAATAAGAGATTATGCTGTGATTGGCATGCGAGCCACAATAAGCGATTATAGTGTAGTTGGAGAGTGGACAATTATCGGGGAGATGGGCTTGGTAAAAAATAATCAAAATGTGCCCGATGGTGTTGTGGCTGTGGGAGTACCGGTTAAAGTCATGGGTAAGGTGGATAAAAAACAAAAAGAGTTCTGGAGCTATGGCAAAAAGCTTTACAGCATTTAGGCGAATCGATTAGCCTGAAACATAAGGCTCACTAAAGTTTATCGATCTTCTCCATCTGTTCCCGTGTTAGATCTAGGTCATAATAATCATCTTCAATTCCGGGACCATATCTGTAAAATCTTTGCGCATAGAGACCATGAGAAATGAAAAGAAATGAAACAAAAACCATTCCGGATATGAGGGCAATTTTTTTCATGCCTTTTCCTTCTTTTTTATGTATGTGGATATTTCTATATATCCTTTTGAATTGTTAATAAGATGAAAATAGATGTAAAATGCCATTGGACTTAGAAACATGCTGATAATTCATCTCCGGAAAAATTCCAGAACATCTTGAAGGTTCTTGGAAAGGTTCTTGATGGCTTCTTTTGTCATTCCTGCATAGCCGAATCGAATGCAATTTGGGGCCCCGAAAACCGAACCAGGGACAGCGCTGAACTTTTCAAGTTCAAGGGCCTTTTCGACAATAGTCTTATCGTCAAATTCTATATCTTTGGGCAGTCTAGCTAGGCGAGGGTAAATCCTTTTTCCCTTAGAATCGAAATTATGAGATCACAACGGCTCTTGAGCTCTTTTTTTATCTCAGTAATAATTTGAGGTGACCGGCCGTTTTTAAAGTCTTTCACCTCTTCCTTTAAAAGTTTAATCAGCATGTTTTGGCCGAGTGTATTTGGTGAGGAGGAGAAGGATCGAATCATATTTGGCATCCAGGTATTTGTGAAAATTTCATCAGCAGATAATACGTAGCCGATCCTTGCACCCGGCATGAGGTATTCTTTAGAGGCAGAACTGACGACAACCGTTCTTTCCGGAGCAAAGGATAACATGGATTGAGGCTCACCCTTGTATCGGATGAAGTTATAAACTTCATCTGAAATAATGATGAGGTTCATTTTTCTGGCAAGTTCAGCTAATTGTACCAATTCTTCCTCTGATAACACATCGCCTGAGGGATTGTTGGGGAAGTTGATAAGAAGAGAGGTTATTTTGTTTTCTTCGATAAATTTCTCTGCCATTTTAAAGTCTGGATTATAGTCGCTGTCGAATAAATCCATAACTATGGGATTTCCACCAGCATTGTGGATGATTCCCTTATAATTGCTCCAGTAGAGAGACATGAGGCCAACATTTTGGTTGTAAGCAAAGAGATGCATCAAGATTGCCAGCCCCTCTGTCGCTCCTGAGACAATTGCTACATGTTTTTTATCCAATCCTTCAGGGGGTATTCCAGGTCTATTTTTGAGCCTGTAAGCAAAAGTCCAGAACTGCCCAACTAACTCCCGAAGTTCCTCCAGACCGGCAGAGGGTCCGTAATAAACTTCCTTCTCTGGGAAAATTCCGACGATTTGGCCCTGGTCACTTCGAATAAAATCAGATTTCTTAGCGGCAATTTCTTTTGCTTTTGCCGCGATGGCAGGGATAATTGGTTCAGAAGATAGAGTTTTGCGGATTCCATCGGGCATGTAGGCCCATGCCCGCTCCAGAAGAGGAGTTTTAAAAGAGGTCTTACTTAGCATTTTCAACTCTTTCTTTACTTTTTCTCTTAAGTTCTTTCATTCTTCGATTTGTTGCATTTTTCGCATATGCCCAAAAACTCAATATTGTGATCTAAGACTTTAAAACCATATTTTTTCGCCAGTCTTTCTTCTGTCTTTCTTACGAGTTTTAATTCCTCATCCAAGAATTCACTGTAATCGATGATTTTCCCACACCTGGTACAAATTAGGTGGTGGTGATGTTCCTCTTTTTCTCTCGATTTTAATTCATATCGGCTCTGCCCGTCGCCGAGGGTAAGTTTGGTTATAAGGCCCATTCGGGCCAACAGTTCAAGTGTGCGGTAGACAGTGGTCAATCCCATTCCTGGGTAAGATTTGCAGAGGGAAGCATAGATTTCTTTGGCACTTATGTGTTTTGATGATTTGCTCAAAAACTCCAGTATGGCCTCCCGGGGCACTGTCCACCGGGAAACATGGCCTTTAAATCTATGCCTCCAATTATGAGGTGCAGGCATTTTAATTTTCCTTGTTGACAATGATAATCATTATCAATTAATATATAGCCTGAGCCCTGTAAGTTGTCAAGGGAAACTTTGATTTTGACAATAAAAGTATTGTTAACACAAAAAAAGAAATTCTTATATATGAGGAGGTATTATTATGCCGCACATAGCTGAACAAATTGACGGAAAGAAATTCATGTGGGATAAAGGAAATTATTCTAATGAAGCTGTAGCTAAGGAAAAAATGGCTAAATATGAAAAAGACGGATTTGAAACGAAACTTGTTAAAGAAGAAGGCAAATTTCTTGTCTATACTAGGCGGATTGTAACAGAAATAGTATTAGAAGAAGGAGGTCAACCATTATGAAAGGGTCCGTGCTTATAATAGGTGCAGGTCCAGCAGGAATGCGGGCAAGTGCTGAACTATTAAATCAGGGTTTTAAAGTTATTCTTGTTGAGGAAAAACCTACAATCGGCGGCAAGATGGCACAAATTGATAAAATGTTTCCTACAAATGAGTGTTCTACTTGCACAATACTGCCGCGCATGCTTGAACTTACGAACAATCCCAACATGACAATCGTTGCTTTTGCAGAAACAATAAGTATTGAGGGAAAAGCAGGAGATTTCAAGGTTAAAGTCATTAAGAAGCCAAGATATGTTGACCCGATGAAGTGTACGGCCTGTACTGATTGTTTTCCTGTTTGTCCTGTTGGAGGCATTCCTATGGAATTTAATTTTGGCAGGGGTGTTTCCAAGGCAATTTCATTTTATTCGCCGTTTCCGCCGAGAAAAGCTTTGATTAATCCTGAAGTATGCACCTATATCCTTGAAGGGAAGTGCGGTGAAAAAGAAATCCCGCCGTGCGTTGAGGCATGTGAGCCGGAAGCAATAGTATTTGACCAGAAACCTGTAGAAGCAGAGTTTAACGTCGGAGCAGTTATTCTAGCTACAGGCTTGGATGAGATGAAAACAGAAGCTTTGGAAGAGTATGGATATGGTAAATTTTCTAATATACTCACCGCACTTGAATATGAAAGGTTGCTTTCGGGACTAGGTCCAACAGGAGGCATTGTAAAGCGCGATGATAAAAAAGAACCACAAGCTATCGCCTGGTACGTGCTCAATAATCCTTCAGCTGTTGGTTTTATGACTGCCGTGGCAGAGGCTATGGGAACTATTGAAAGGAATCCCGATGCTTCTATTTCTATTTTTTACGAAAATTTGCATTTGAATAGAGAAGATTACAATGATTTTTATTCAAAAGCCAAAGAGTCCAAAATCAAATTTATTAATGCAGACTGTATAACCGTTGCTGAGGGAAAAGACGGGAACGTTGATATTTCTTATGATAAGGAGTCTTTCAATGCAGAAATGCTTGTTCTGGTCCCACCTTATGCTCCTAATAAAAGCACACTCAAACTTGCAGAAAAGATAGGTTTGGAACTGGATCAATGGGGATTTTTTGGCAAAAAAACAGCGGGTTTTCATCCAATTCATACGTCAAAAGAAGGAATTTTCGTGTGCGGAAGCGCCCAGGAGCCGAGAGGAATAGATGATGCAATAATCCAGGCATGTTCTGCGGCATCACAGGCAGCAGCATTATTGGGTTCTTCCCGGGGCAAGGAAATAGTAGCCCCACCGAAGAAAGATATTTTACCTGTAAACCCGGAAGATGAACCAGCGATTCTCGCTATAATATGCCGCTGCGGTATAAATATAGCTGGACTTCTTGATATGGATGAACTCATTGAATATACAAAATCGCTACCTCATGTAAAACACGTGGAATTGACTCCTTTCGGCTGCGATGGTGTAAAAATAAGGGAACTTTTAAAGACAAAAGATTTTAACAGGCTTGTTCTAGGTGCGTGCTCGCCAAAAACCCATGAAGACCTTTTCTTTCTTCATACAGAAATGGGAGGCCTTAATCCTTATCTTATGGAAATTGTAAACTTACGCAATCAATGCACATGGGTGCATTCAACAGACAAGAAAAAAGCCACAGAGAAAGCAAAAACACTTATGAGAATGGGGATAAGCCGCGCCATATTGCTTGAGTCTTTAAACGATATTCACGTGCCGGTGACACCGGCTTGCCTTGTAATAGGTGGGACTCCGAGTGGCATTGCCTGTGCCTTAAAACTTGGGCAAGCCGGCCTCAATGTTTATCTGGTTGAAAAGGAAGCAGATCTTGGAGAAATAAAAGAAAACAAAAATAAATTAATGGAGAAAATGAGAGAAGAATTAAATAAAAATGAAAAAGTGAAAGTTTTTACTGAGACTAAAGTAGGAAGGGTAGAAGGTTTCGTTGGAAATTTCAGGGCCGAAATAGTAAAACCAAATGGAAAGGAGAATATAGATATTGGTTCTATTGTCGTTGCAACCGGTATTGATATAAGAGCTGTATCAGACGATGGTGATTTTGAGAAGGATTTACTTCTTCAAAGGGACGAAAAGAATTTCTTTGTCGGAATGCTGGGTATTTTAAACCCCCTTGATTTTAATACTGACGGAGTATTTAAATGTGGTTCTGCACGAAAAGCGATGGGCCTTCCTGATGCTATTATAGACGGCGAAGGTACTGCATCGCGCGTTGCAGGCGTTATCTCAAAAAAAGAACTGGTTAAGTCTCCTGCAATTTCATTTGTTGTAGATGAGAAGTGTGATGGCTGTGCATACTGCATAGAACCATGTACTGCCCAAGCCATAACACTTATTGAATACATGCAGGAAGATGGCAGCATAAAAAAGACAGTCGAAGTCAATGAAGCAATCTGCCGCGGCTGCGGCGTTTGCATGGCAACATGTCCTAAAAAAGGTATTTTTGTCAGGCATTTTAAGCCTGAATATTTTGAAGAAATGATTAAATCCGTTGGAGGGGGCGCCTAGAATGACAAATGATCATGAGCCTTTAATTATAGCATTTTGTTGCAATTGGTGTTCTTATGCAGCTGCAGATTCTGCAGGTACTGCACGAATGCAATATCCATCAAATATTCATATCATCCGCTGCATGTGCTCTGGAATGGTCCATCCTAATTTCGTAATGGATGCCTTAACTCAAGGCAAGGCCGATGGAATTCTTATCTGTGGCTGTCATATTGGCGATTGCCATTATCAGGATGGCAACAAAAGGGCAGAAAAAAGAGCAGAAGCAATTACCCTGATGCTTGAAGATTTTGGACTTGAGGAAGAACGCTTCAGATTAGAATGGATTTCAGCTTCAGAAGGGCCTAAATTTGCCGAAATTGCAGAAGAGATGACAAAAACACTTAAAGAGCTGGGCCCCAATCCGTATAAAAGTTAGTAAGAACACTTTGATCTACAGAGCGACACAAATTGCAACCCTTACCTTTTTGTGGCGTTTCAGCGAAATTTGGACTCTAAAGGTTTAACCTTAAGAAAATATTTAGCCACATCAACCAGTCATAAGTTACCGATTACATCTAGATTGTCTTCTTCCCTGAGTTGATATATACTGCTAAAAATGAAAGAGAAAAGTAAAAAAGAGAAGACGATGCCTCGAATGACCGCCAAAGAAGCCAGGGCCGGTTTGAAGGAAAAGCTTCCCCCACTCGAGACTTTTCCCAACCAGTTCCCTGATTATGAGATAAAGATAGAATTTCCTGAATTCACTTCAATCTGTCCCAAAACGGGTCTCCCAGATTTCGGAACAATAGTCATTCGTTATGTGCCCAAGGAGCACTGTGTGGAGCTTAAATCTTTAAAAATGTACATGTTGGCCTACAGAAACATGGGCATTTTTTATGAGAATGCGGTCAACCGCATCCTGGAGGACGTAGTTAAGGCCTGCAGGCCTGTGCGAGCTGCTGTTTCAGGAGAGTTCAATCCAAGAGGAGGAATCAAGTCGGTAGTAGAGGCTCATTATCCCTGGTTGAAAAAAGGATCAAAATAGGGAAAGGCCTTCACTCTCAATTAGTTGTAATGCCTTTCGCCCTGAATTTTTATCCTTCCTTTATTTTTTTTCCTTTTCTCAATTAAATTTATTCACTATAATTCTCTGTTTAAATGGAAGAACAAGAAAGATTCGGAGCCACAGACATCTTTATGCTTTTGGCGGTACTCTGCTGGGCCGTAAATTTTTCTTTTATTAAAATAGCGCTTCGTGAATTCTCGCCCCTGGGATTTAACGGAATTCGTTTATTTTTTGCATCCTTAATATTAATTATTGCGCTTTTCCTAAGCGGTGAACGGTTTTCTTTCGCTAAATCAGATATGCTGAAAATATTTTTTCTGGGCATAATCGGAAACACTGCATACCAGTTACTTTTTATCCATGGATTGAATTGGACAACTGCTTCTAAAACATCTGTTATCATGGCCATGACGCCTGTATTCGTGGCACTGTTGAGTACTTTCTTGAAGCAAGAGAAAATACACTGGGCAGGATGGCTGGGAATTGCTATTTCCTTTATCGGTTTCTACTTCGTCATCACCAAACAGGTGGGAACCTTACATTTTTCAGGGGAAGAGCTGAGAGGAGATTTGATGATTTTAACGGGCAACCTTTTTTGGGCCGTTTACACGGTATTTTCAAAGCCATTCCTGGAGAAAATCTCTCCCTTGAAATGGACGTCCATAACTCTGGCTGTAGGCACAGTATTTTATCTCCCTTTTGCGGCTTCAGATATCGTTCGGATTCGATGGAGTGAAGTCTCTTCTCAAGCCTGGGCTGTCCTTATTTACTCCGCTCTTTTCGCCGTAGCTATCTGCTATGTTATCTGGTATGCTTCTGTAAAGCGGGTTGGTAACAGCAAAACAGCGGTTTATGGGTATCTTTCCCCTATTTTTGCCATAATATTTGCTTATCTTCTTATATCCGAGAGGATCACCCTTTTACAGATCGGCGGAGCCCTGATTATTTTTGGAGGGGTCTATTTGACCCGCTCAGGCTATCGCCTTTTTGAGAGAGGAAAAGTCTCGGCCCTCTCTGATTAATCTTGTTCAATATCAATATTTTTGTTCTCGTTCAGAAACATCAGTGACACCCCAGAGAAATAAGGTTGAGATTGCCGCGCTTCGCTCGCAACGGAGGATTGCCGCGCTTCGCTCGCAACGGAGGATTGCCGCGTCGCTTCGCTCCTCGCAATGACAATTTTTTTATGAGATTGCCACGCTACGGCCGCAATGACCAAGGATCAAACAACTTTGGGACAATGCCTATTATTTGATATAGCCTAGGGATTTTAGATCATCGAGTTTTTCTTTCAGCTTGGTTTTTCTTTGTTGCTTGATATCAGGGAGGCTCATCCTGAATACGAAAAGTTGTTTTTTTAAATTTGCGGCAATTTGAGGATTATTATTTATCAGATTATGTTTTTCTGAAAAATCCTGATTGATATTATAAAGCTCAAATCCTTTTTCATATTCTGGATATCTATATTTAGTTAGGTCTCCAAGGGGATGAAAAGTACCCTTATTTTTTTTGCCAGTATTTTCGATTAGTTTCCAGCCATCTTTTAAAACTGCTTTTCTTTCAGAACCAAATAAGATACCCTCGATTAATATCTCTTCGTTGATTTGCTTGTTGGCGAGTGCTGCTGCGGCTAAGTCTCTTCCTCTTAACTCAAAATCATTTCTAATTCTGACCAAACTCAGTATTGTAGGAAAAAAATCAAGCAGTTGTACGTAAGATTTTATACGTTTTTTCGGGAGGTGTGGAGAATATCCAATGATTAAGGGGACATGAAGGAGTTCATTATAGACTGTATGTCCATGCGCAAAACCGTCATGTTCCCAGAATTCCTCACCGTGGTCAGAAGTCAAGATGATGATTGTCTTATTTAATACTCCCAATTTTTTCAGATTATCAACTATCCTGGCAAAATTGGAGTCAAAATATTTTATAGCTGCATCATAAAGGTTAACCAGGCTTTGTTTATCTTGTTTGGATAATCCCATTTCACCGAGTAATCTGACATCCATCGTTTTAAACTCCCCGGGAGTGAACAGAGTATCATCCTTTAGTCCAAAGATCTGGCTGAACTGTTGCGGAGCATTATAAGGGACATGGGTATCCATGTAGTGGAGATAAGCAAAGAAAGGCTTTTTTTTGTGTTTTTTGACCCAGGCATTAAAACTTGAGGTGACTATTTCTCCTTTCTCCAGAACCATTTCACGGTAATACTGGAAACCTTGTTTGAAATTATGTTTCGCGGTAATCGAGGGATTTGTCTGGATAGCAAATGTAGCATAATTCCTGTTTCTGAATACTTCGGCCAAGGTTAAGCGCTCGTCAGGCAAATTGTCCATCCAAGAAAAAGCCTTATGCTCATAAGGGTACATAGAAGTAAAAACGGATCCCATCGAGGGTTTTGTCCAGGGAGAATTGCTCATTGCTTTTTCAAAAAAAAGAGCGTCTGCAGCAAATTCATCAATTTGGGGAGAAGTTGGCCGGCTGTAGCCGTAACAGCCAAGATGGTCAGCTCTCAGGGCATCAGGCACAATCAGGATGACATTCGGACCAGAAGGAGAGTTAAATAATTTCTGGCCGAAATTTAAAATATTAATCAGCACAAAAATAGAGATAAAAACTCCTGCTGTTATTTTAATCCCGGCTGATTTAAAGATGTTAACTATTTTGGACTTTAACAATTGAAAATCGATTTTTTCAAGCCGCAAAACGAGAAGAAAAAGGATAAAAACAATCAATGATTGACCTAAAAGGAACTGGACACCTTGATTTGTATTCCGGGAATATTTGAGAATCTGAATAAGCAGATATACAAATAGTATTACAAAAGAGGATACCTTGAGCAGAGGAGTCAAGTTCTTTTTCTTGATAACCTTGACTTCAAAAAAGCCGGAGAACAGTTTTTTCCGAATAAAATAAGTTACCTTTATTACCAGAGCAAAAATGATTACTATGATAAGGCCGTAGAGTATTCCCCTGTTTATGTTGTCAGTTAGATTAAATAAAATTAAGCGGTGCATCCTGTAGTAAGAGTATTTATTAGAGTAAATAAGAAAAATTGCTTTTGCGAGTCCAAAAACAAACCCGATGGAAATTCCTATTTTCATAATTCTTAATATTCTTTTCATTTCATTAATTTAGAATCTCTAATAATATTCCAGGCTATGAGACCAACGTTTACCTAAGGGCACCGCTTCCTGCTTAACTGAAGAGAATTTTCTTTCGTGCAAAGAAATTCCAGATAAAAACAACGAATGTCGAAAATATCTTGGATACCAAATAGTGAAAATGCATGGATTCTGTAAAAAACCAGATGATTACTTCGTTAAGGCCAAGTCCTACCAGGCCAATAACCGAAAATATTAAAAATTCGACTCGCTTGTTGGCTAAAGCTCTTCTAGGGAAAACCCAAAGAATACTAATGGCGTAATTTGTTAAAAGGCCCAAGATAAAAGCAATAGCAGCTGATACTAAATAATGGATTTTGACAACCTCTGTTAGAAAAAAGAGAGATCCAAAATCGACGCAATAAGCAATTCCGCCCACGAAGACGTACTTGACAAATTGAACAGATGTTTTATCGCTTTTATTGAAAATAAAACTTTTTATGTATTTATCAGCAGAATTTACTATTGTCTTGTTTTTAAAGTTCGTTTTTCTTTGCATTTTTATTTACAAGATGCTTTTCAAATAAGATCTTTATTTAAGCAATTTACACTATTTATTGTTTTCAATGACTTCATGGTATTCTTCATCCACATTTATGTCCCAAATTGAATGCTTATCCCCTAAGATATTACGGATTGCAAATATTGCGCTCAGCATCGAGTGGTCTTGATTATTATATCTATGAAGGCCATTTCGTCCCATTGTCTGTAAATTTTCGATTGTTGACAGGTAGTCCTTAATCATCTCAATTCTTTCTTTGTATCCTTCATCATAAATGGGATAGGTTTTTGGCGACCTTACGACGAATCCGTCAATAATTTGATCAATTGAAGCAAATTTAAGCTTAACAGCCTCTTTTGTTCCCAATTCGATTAATTCCCTGTCATCTTTTTTCCATATATCATCTGTGTCGAAGCAAAAGTATTCCAATCCAAGAGATGTCGTTTGAGAGTCAGGAACCATCTCAGGGCTCCAGTTTTTAAAATTTTGAACGCGACCAACTTCAACTTCTGGTGAATGAATGTATATCCAGTTGTCAGGGAAGATGGAAGGCTTATCGATGACCAACCCCACAGTGAAAAAATCCCTGTATTTGAGTGCCCGAGCAGCTTTGAGAACATCTTCGGGAGCAGCAGGCCTGATTGCCCGAACCAATTCTCTTAGGGGAATTGTTGATAAAAAATAATCTCCATTTATTTCCTGGAGAGAGCCGTCGCTTTTTACGAGAGCCGATATTATTTTATTGTCTTTTTTGTTGAGTTGAGTCACTTGAGAGTTAAGTTCGACTTTTCCTCCTTTTTCTTCAACCATTTGTTTGGCCTTATTCCACATCTGCCCAGGGCCTCTCCTTGGGTAGCGAAATTCATCGATAAGCGTGGTGACCCGGTCTTTTCCTAAGAATCCGATTGAGTTTAATACGGCTTTTCCCAAAGATAAACCCTTGATCCTCTGGGCCGCCCAATCTGCTTGAATCTCTTTGCAGGATATTCCCCACACTTTCTCTGTGTAGGTCTTGAAGAATATGTTGAATAATTTTTTCCCAAATTTGTTTGAAACCCATTCCTCGAAATTGTTAACGTTCCGGTAGGGTTTTATCTGTGAATAAGTATAGCTTAACATTACCAGAAAAGAGTTAATTAAGCCTATATTCATCAAGGCATTGAGGGGCTTTAATGGGTAGTAAAAAAATTTGTTGTTATAATAGATCCTGGATAATCTGGGTCTGACTAAAAAATCATCGCCTAAGATTTCATTCCAGATGATATTGACTTCGTCAAATTTTGTGAAAAAGCGGTGGCCACCTATATCGAACAGATAATCTTTATAATTGACAGTCTTGGAGATCCCTCCAACATCCTTATCTTTTTCAAAAACAACCGGACTCAATCCTTTTTTGCATGCTTCATAGGCTGCAGTTAACCCTGCGGGTCCAGCTCCGGATATGATTACATTCAGTTTTTGATTATTTTTCATTTTCGTGGATTAAAAACCCTTTTCTGGGATTACGTTGAAGAATTTTCCTTTTTCGTAATCCTTTATCTTGTCTGTTACTATTTTTGCTTCAGCCGCTTTTCCTGTTTTAAGATAGCAACCAGATAATTGGCTTAGGACTCGATATCTTATTTCCGGCTGTTTTTCAATCTGGAGAGCAGCCTCAAAATAAAAGGCGGCTTCTTTATAATTTCTGTTCTTTTTTGAAAATGAACCCAGCTCTATTAGCCTGGAAACATCTATATCGAAAAGGTTGTTCTTTTCATACACGTTATCAAGAAAATTCCCGAAATCTGAGGAATAGACTTTGAAGAATTTTTTGGGATTATTTATCAATTCTATATATTTTTTCCCATTCTTATCTAACGTAACAGGTTCTCCCCATAAAATATTGTCTTCATCTTTTTCTAGAGGAATAAGCATACCTTTCTCCAGCGTTCCTAAGTAAAAATAGATCTCTCTCTCCGGGAAACATTGCCAAAGTTTAATGTTATTCTCGCCTTTATCGTTAGCGTAAATGATGTTTCCTTTAAGAAAAGGATCATCATGCAGAAATCCCGAGCTCCACCATCCGTTCGGAAAATATTCAAAAGGATGGTAGAGTAATTTCATAATAATCAACGCTCGCTCAAGTGGAATCGAGTTTAGAGTGTGGTGAATCTTAGGGGTGACGCCGGCAAAATTATTGGCAAAACCTTTATATTGCCATTCAGTATCAGAAGGCCAAATCCAGGCGGGAAAGCGGATAAAAAATGCGTAAGCTATTAAAATGATCAATACTCCGATTGTTATTTTTTTTGCCATTAATTGGTTAAGCTTCCCGAATTTGCGAGATACGAGAGCAGGCAATTCAGTGATTCCGTGTGCGCTGAGCAAAAGGAGGATAGGAATTACTTCAAAGAACATCCTTGCTCCGATGAAGACGTGAGTTCCCCAGTAGAAATACAAGCCAACCACCATTGAAAAGAATCCTGCCGCGAGAAGCATATCTTTTTTTCTGTTTTCCTTGCTTGCCTTTGCTATCCACAACAGAGGCAAGAGGGCTAGAAAGGAAGAGAATGGCCATCCGAATAAATAGTTGTTCAGCGCTCCCAAGCTTGCGCCGATTTTGACTGAACCGAGAAAAAGAGTGTGAGGAATGCCTGTGTAGCCTGTTCGACCAAAGCCGAGGCTGTGTTCCTCACCGTAAGAGACAAGATATCCCATCCTTAGAGGATGGCCGTTAGTCATTTGATTATAAATCAATAAAACAGAAATGAAGACCAATGTTATTAAAACAAAGGCAGCAGCATTCTTCAGCCTTTTCTTGGGATCCCGAATTATTCTCACTGCATAATAAAGCAAAAAAGGGAACGATAATAAAACAGCATTATAGGGCCTGATGAGAAAGGCCATTCCAAATCCCAATCCAGCAAATAATCCATTTGTGATTGAAGGATTCTTAAGCGAGCGGAATACAAAAAGGAGAAAAAATGAAGTGAAGAATAAGCTGCTGGTATGAGACATCATCGTGGATGACATCACCAGGAACCAGATTGATACGGCGCCTAAAACAGAAGCCAGGATACCTACCTTTGAGTTGAAGATTTCTTTACCCAGAAAATAAAAAAGAATGATTGAGAGTGCCGCCAAAAGCGGATTGATTAGCCATGGTGCCTGGACGAAAAGACCCAGCAAAAGGAGAAAAGGATAACCTGGAGTGTACTGACTATACCATTTGCCGTTATTGATCATATGAGGGAAGTCAAAGAATTCTTTAGCACAGGGTGACGGAACATAAAGCCTTGCCGATTTAAATATTTTTGCCTGAAATAGATTGTCAATCTCGTCATGAACACGGGGAATATGATTGAAAATAAAAAAGGAGAATAAATTGGTGAAGATAAAAACAAAAAGAGCAGAGGCGATTACTGGCCAGGGAATGTTGACTTTCTTTTGCATCGGAAATTTTTTTGTTAGCTTAATTTTATGTTTTTCTCAGCATCAGAATGAAATGCAAGTTTTCCAATTTGCTGGGAAGGCTGAAGTAGAGGGAGTTGTTTTTGCATACCACTGTATTATTAATTGCTGGAAGCATTTTGGCAAAAGCGTAATGATCGGTCAATCGTCTCTTATGGTGAATCCTGAGATGATTTTTTTTTACATTTTCTCATCTGAAAGGGTGAGACTAAAATTTTTATCAATAAATCTTGTTAGCCTTATCGTAGTCCGTAAATTTTATGAAGTTGCCCGGAAAGCCTTATATTTTTCAGTCCAGCCTTCAAGGCTTGCCTTAAAAGCTTTATTCCCAAAATAATACTCCATTTCCTGTTGGATTGAGGCTGGAGGAGAAGAGGTGTCCTCTCTGGGAATTCTTCTCTGAGCCATTTAATCAATTCAAAATCCAGGTTTTTTGTGAGGATCACCTTCACTTCCTTTGCCTTCTCTCTGTATTCAGGCCGATAGCAATATTTGTCCGGTTTGGGGGAGACAGAATACCAGTCCACTGGAAGAGGAAGGTAAAGAGTGCCGTTGGTTTCGACCTGAATTTTAAAGCCCTCTTTTTTCAATCCTTTTACTAAATCAGCTAAATCTTGGAGAAGAGGCTCTCCGCCTGTCAGACAAACCCATCGGGCAGGGAAATGATGCCTCAGTTTTTTAACTTTTTCCAAGACCTGAGCAGTTGAGTGCTTCCGCCCTTCTTTCCAGGCATATTTAGTGTCGCAGAAGGAACATTCAAGGTTACAGCCTGCCAAGCGAATAAAAAGTGTGGCTTCTCCCTGTCTCAGGCCCTCACCCTGGATGGAAGGGAATATTTCAGCTATTTTCAGAATATGTTGCTGAGGCATCTTCTGATTCCCAAACAGTCACTTTTTTTGCGGGGAAATGCTTCCTCAATTCGAAGAAAAAGTGACGGGCCAGGTTTTCTGCCGACGGATTAAAATCATAAACTTCATTGAGAAGAGTATGATCGGGAAGAATTTCAGACAATTTTTGCTTTATTTTAGTAAAATCTATGCCGATTCCTGTTTTATCTAGCTCCTTAACCTCGATTTCAACCTCTACATGAAAGGTATGACCGTGTATTTTCTCACACTTTCCCTGATACTCTTTTAAAAAATGAGCAGCCTGAAATCTGTCCTTTACTTTTAATATCCAGCTCATATTTTTCCTTCTTCCTCCAATCTAAGGATTAATGGGTCTTGGAGTCCAACTTCTTCCCAGGCCTTTTGTCGTAAGACACAGGAAGAACATTTCTGACAGGGAATCTCTTCTCCAGAATAACAGGATATGGCGAAAGAGTAATCAGCGCCCAAAACAAGACCTTCCTTTATAATTTCTGACTTTTTCATTTTTAAAAAAGGCGCGATGATTTGAATTTTTTCCGGGCTGAATGATGCTTTTGTTCCCTGGTTTATGGCCTCTTGCATAGCTTGGACAAATTGATTTCGAGTGTCAGGATAATTCGGAGCGTCTATGACATTGAAACCGCAAACAATCTCTTTTACTCCTTCGGTTTCTGCCCAAGCTGCTGCTAAGGCTAGGAATATTCCGTTTCTAAACGGGACATATGTCGAGGGCAGACCTGCTTCTATTTCTTCAATCGTCTCGTACTGCGGTAAGGATAGCTTAGTATCGGTAAGGGAAGAGCCGCCGATCTGCTTAAGGTCCACCCGAAGAATCTTTTGAGGAACGTTGAGCTTTTGGGCTACCTTGCGAGCCATGTCCAGCTCGATCCTGTTACGTTGCCCGTAATCAAAGGTTAAAGCAAAAGTCTTATCGTAGCGATCTAGAGCCCAGTAGAGAGCAGATGTTGAGTCCACACCTGCGGAAAAGAGAATGATGCTTTTTTTCATTTTCAAAGGTTCCATGCCTGATAATAAAAGATAAGCTCTTTTTTTTCAAGGAGCTGAAAAATGGGGCCACAGAAAATGGGGCCATGAAAAATGGGGCCAGGCCCCATTTAATAACAAGGAGCTGACTTGACATCCTTTTATGGCGATGCTATATGTTTCGAGGCTTAGGGCTTCAAAAAAAATGGGGCCTGGCCCCATTTTCTCCATTTTCTGGACGTGTTAAAGAATGGTGAAGGAACCAAGGGCTCGAAGAGAGGTTTTTTTGACCATTAAGCAGATAAATACGGACCGTGAATAAAGAGGATAAGTTATAGATGGCAGACGAAAGCGTAAAGGACAAAAACGCAGAGGCTCCCGAGAAAGCTTACGAACTTCTTTCCTGGGCTGGCAAAGGAACGGATATTACAGTCAGAGATGATCAGCATGAATTTCCCTGGCTTTTGGATTCTGTAAAGCTTTGCCGAAAAAAAGGCGCTCGTTTTCGCCTGGTAGATTCGGGCAAGCTCGATCGCTTCCAGCTTGAGTGGCTTGCGGGAGCAGGAGCAGACCTTTACACCTCGGATGAAGCACGGGCCGAGGCGTCTGAACTGGAGCATGTGAATAGAGCCTGCCAGAAAGGTGGGGCTTTCGTTGCTTATTTCCATAACGGGCCTTTGGAGTCCGAAGAGGAGTCAAGTTCCATCTCTTTTCTTGACCTCAAAGATATGGGAAGAAGTGGAATCTATTTTTATCTTTCCAACAGGGAAATGAAAAGAGAAATTTCGAGGCTTAATGAATTGGCGCATGCTTGCCGAAAAGGCGGAAGCTGGCTTGTTTATTATCTTCATGGTTCGTTAGAAAATTCTCTTGAGGATCTGGCAAGAAATGAACCCTGGATTCATGTTACCGATCAGATATTTCAAGAACCTGAGGATCCGGCTCTTGTCTTGGATAAGGTAAGAGCTGCTGTTTCTGCGGGTGCAAAACTAATTCTTCATGTGGAGAAAGGATTAGACATCTCCCTGCTTCGCGATGTTATCAACACTCAGGCTTTTGTCCTTTTCAAGTCTTCTCTCTTTGACTACAGATCCCCTTTTAGAGCTTTAGAAAGGAAGACGAGGAAAAGAAAGCCAGATTTCCGTGCTTACTATCTTTATCCGGCCTTCCTGCCCTGAGGATACAAACCTCCCCTGTCATCTTTTTCTCTTTAAAAAGGAAAAGGTATTGGATATAATAGCTTTCCCAATCTTCTGCCAGCTAAATACTCTGGAGGAAAATGCGGAGGAAAGACTCTTTTTTAGAAAATATGTAATTGGTCATACAGAAAATAAAGGATCGTAAGGATGGACGAAAAAAAAAGGAAAAGTGATGTCCTCACCGCTGTAGAAAAGATTAAAGCAGTTGAAGAAAAAGCCCGCGGAATCATTCATGACGCTCGAGAAAAGAAAGCTTCAAAAATCATCCAGGACGCCTATGAGGAAGTAAAAAAAATAAAGGAAAATAGTTTTAAGGAGGCCCGTACAAGAGCTTATGAGAAAAAGAAGACAATAATCCAGAGCGCTTCAAGGGAAGCACTGAAAATAAGGAAAGAATCTGAGGAGGATGCGGCTCGTATCAGTCAAAAAGCTGAAGCAGCCATGTCCAAAACAGTTGAAGAGGTCGCAGAAAGAATCAAACACTTTTTCGAGGGAGGAAAGATTTAACTCATGGCCATAGCCGAAGTTCAGAAGGTCCAGATTCTTGCCCACGCTGGTGTCAAGATGGAGATTCTCTCCACTCTCCAGGAAGAAGGACTGGTTCAACTTGAAAGGGCAAACTTCGAAGAATTAGAGCTCGAATCTTCCTTCCAAGAAGTTTCTCACCTTGAGCACCGTCTTCATCGGCTATCCTCTGCTTTGGCCTATCTTTCCCGCTGGGAGGAAAAGGGATTTGTGAAAAAATTCTTTGCTCAAAAGCCACAAATCGACCGGCAGAGAAGAGATGAAATTTTAGACTTTGATTGTCTTCCTGTTTTGGACAAGACTGAAAAAATCGAAGCTGAAAAAAACGAGTTGCTTTCAGAGATAAGATTTTTAGAGAAAGAAGAAGAGTTTCTCAATCCGCTAGAAGGCTTAGAATTACCTCTAAGGTCTTTGAAGCCGACTGATTCGACAGAAATCCTTCTGGGTTCCTTGCCTCTTTCTCAGGAGGAAGCATTCAAGGAGTTGGCGGAGAAAGAAGCCGTCTGGTTTGAAGTCATAAATCGTGGGAAAAGAATAATTTATCTTTTTCTCGTTTATCCGAAAGGGGAAAAAGATTATTTTGATCAAATCCTTAAAGATTTGAACTTTGCGCGTCTTTATTTTTCCGAGAACATGTTGAACAAGGCAGATGAGAATGACAGGGTGAAGGATGTGATGGAGAAAATCCAGGGAGAGATAAAGGAAAAAGAGAGAAAGCTTGAAAAACTGGAGAGAGAAGGTCAGAGTCTCTTTATTCATCGTGAAAAGCTCATGCTCTTTCATGATGTTCTTCTTAGTGAAAGGGGAAAAATATTCTCCTCTCATCTTCTTGGCGAGACAGAGCGCGTTTTCTACATGGAAGGGTGGATTCGCTCTTCGGATGCTGAGAAACTCAAATCAAAGCTTCGGCCTTACTCCGATGCCATAGAGATTTATTCTCGAGCTCCTCTTCCTGAGGAGGAACCACCAGTTATCCTGGAAAATCCGAAGTCGGGGAAGCCTTTTGAGCTGGTGACCAAACTCTACGGTCTTCCCCAGCGCGGCTCCTTTGACCCAACTCTTCCCATGGCTCCGTTTTTTTTCCTCTTCGTTGGCTTGTGTGTAAGTGAGGCTGGCTACGGACTGCTCGTTGCGCTTCTAAGCCTGCTCTTAATCAAATTCGCAAAACCAAAAAGGGGCCTGCTTCAATTCTTAAAGCTTTTTACGCTCTTAGGAATCTCAACTGCTGTTCTTGGAGCTTTGATCGGCGGCTGGTTTGGTTTTCCTCTCCGCAGCCTGATGGTTTTGGATCCTCTGCAAGACCCGCTTTCATTCTTGATTCTTGCCCTTGTCCTTGGCTTTGCTCAGGTCTGGTTTGGAACGCTCCTCAATTTGATCAGCGGAATAAAGAACAAACTCTACCTTGAATCCATTTTTGCCCAGGGAGGATGGTTGCTGCTCTTGCCCACCCTGGTTTTTTATTTGCAAACCAAACAGCCCATCTGGGGGATTTTATCTCTTGCGGGAGCTGCCGGGATTGTTTTCTTTGGCTCTCCCAGTCGTAATCCCTTTGCCCGGTTTTTTGGCGGGCTGTACAGCCTCTACGGGATCTCGCGATATTTAGCCGATGTTCTTTCCTATTCACGCCTCCTGGCTCTGGGACTGGCAACGTCCGTAATTGCCATGGTGGTGAACACCCTCTGTCAGACAGCCCTTGGCATTCCCTGGGTTGGCTGGTTGTTAGCTGCTTTGATATTTATCGGCGGTCATTTGTTTAATCTAGGCATAAGCTTTTTGGGCGGCTTTGTCCATTCCATGCGCCTTCAGTTTGTCGAGTTTTTCAGCAAATTCTTCAAATCCGGAGGCAAGCCCTTTAAAGCTTTTGAACTTGAAAGCAAGTTTGTTGAATTTATCTGAATAAATTTGTTTAATGAGAATGTGAGGAGGTGGCAGAAATGGCGTTGGGATTCACTTTAGCTGTTTTCGGAGGTGCTCTCGCCGTTGTCCTGGGTGGCATTGGTTCAGCTATCGGTGTTGGACTGGCCGGCCAAGCCTCCAGTGGAGTCATGAGCGAGGATCCAGAAAAATTTGGAAGCTATCTGTTGCTTGTGGCTCTTCCAGGCACTCAGGGCATTTATGGATTTTTAAGCGCCTTTTTGGTCATGTTAAACCTGGGCCTTGTGGGAGGTCCCTTGAAGTCTCCAACAATCTACCAGGGCTGGCAGATTCTTATCGCCTGCCTGCCTGTTGCCTTTGCCGGACTGGTTTCAGGAATCCATCAGGGAAAAGTCTGTGCTTCCGGTGTTTATATGGTAGCCAAGCAGCCCAAAGACCTGATGAAACCGGT
>SMTZ1_10004645_pt1 | contig 20662 bp, 17 predicted proteins | sample DeeMarSWOR136_30_FD_25667 | JGI IMG/M metagenome (IMG submission 25667) | reverse complement strand
TTGGTGTTCGATACGAGCCACGGCCTCCGGCGTGATGGGCATGAAGCCACCGTTGGCCACCATGACCGCCAGATTCAGCGCCAGTCCCAGGCCGATGAGAGCCAGGCCAGGGGAGCGATGGTTGCGCCAGATCACAGGCAGGAGCAAGAGGCCGGAAACAACCAGCGCTCCCCGTTGCAGAGAAAGGTAGTTATCACCCGTGGCCCAATAGACAGCCACTATTTGTATGGCCAGAGCCAGCCCTGCCAGCCAGCCCCATTCCAGGTTGAAATCGGCCAGGTTTCTCAGGCTGCCCCCTCGCAGAAAGGCCACGAGGAGGGCGACCGCCAGAGCTAACAGCAGGATCATGACAGGAAGTCAAAGGCCGTATCCGTGCCGATATCTGGATAGATGGGATGGTGGGACTTTGCGCTCAGCCATTGATCCACTGCAGCGGCAAAACCTTGCAAGGAATCCGCTTGGATGTCCAGAAGGAAGCGGTGCTCCTCGTCCGTCAATTGGAATTTGGGCAGAAGCTCCTGACGCTGGCCGTTGAGTAAGCGCTCACAGAACTGGCCATCAATCATGGCTGTGCCTAGCAAAGTTTGTAGTGCCTGGGACATGAAATCCTCCTGTTCCTCCGCCTAGAAAGAAAGAGGTAGTGGCTAACTCCCACTACCCTTTCCCCCTTCGGTGCGTTGTCAGCGCCACTACCCGCCGCCCCAACAGTGGGGGGCCCCGCTGGCGGCCACCAGGGCCGCGATGGTCAACAGCACGTAGATCGCCTTGAGATACCATCTCTTCCAGATGTTTTTCATCGCCCTACCCTCCCTCCTTTGCGTGATTTGTTATCTCAATTATAGCACAAGAAAGTCACAAATCGCTCACAAACTTTATTAGGGGGGAAAGGGTTGTCATCTACGTGAATGTTTTTAGGGTGCAGAAATCTGTCTGCCTCAGACAAGCGGAACGGATTGATACCACAGCGAATTTTATATAATTTACTATCAAGGGAAAAGAGGGAGAGGGGGAGAGCAATCGGGGGGCTGCGAAGAGTCGCTCAGGGAGCTGTGAACTGTAGGGGATTGGTCATTGCTCTGCCATCAATTCTTGATACAGGGCCACCGTCTCTGCGGCTGGCTCCACCCCAAGTTCCTCATCCAGCACCGTGATGCAGCGCCGGTAGACCTGGCTGACCCGCAAAGGCTGGCCTAGCAGATTGTAGCATTTCATCATCAGTCGGTACATTTCCTCACGGTAGCTGTCCTTTTGGAGAGCCTTCTCACAGAGTTCAAGGGCCTCGTCGTATGAACCCTCATCCGTGCACCAGTGAGCCAGTTCGAAGAGAGCGTTGATATACTGCTCTTCCAGGATCCTCCTTCTGGAGAGACACCAATCAGAGTAGAATCCTTCCAAATACTCGCCACGGTACAAGGCAATGGCCTGGCGCAGGGCTTCCGCCCGATTTTCGCCGCTCCTAGGGGCAACTTTCAGTAGCTTCTCAAATTCCTCGACTTCATACCAGTAGTGCATTTCAGGATTCAATCCATAGGTGCCACTGCTTCTGTCGAAGGTCAATATCTGCATGTGGGTTGCCCGGCGCAGCCGGTAGACGGTGGAATGGAAAGTGCTCTTGGCCCTGGCCGGGGGAAGATCGGGCCAGAAGACGTCTGTGATCTGTTCCCTGGGCTGGCCATCGGGGTGGGCCAGTAGATAGAAGAACAACTCTTCGGCCGCGGCTGTTTGCCACTCCCTTTTGCCCACCGGGGTCCCATCCCTGAAGACCTGGGGCGTCCCCAGAGCGCGGATTTCAAGCTGGGGGAGAGAGGTGCTCACCGTGGTTGCCAGGGTAGGGGAGGTTTTGTCTTTGGCCGGGACTTCTTCGAACCTCTCCATGATCCGGGCAAAGCGGTCCCCGCCCAGGCGCCTGGAGGCAGCGTACTGGATCAGACACCGTGCCCGGCGCGCTTCGACTGCAATGAACTGGTCATAACCCAACTCGTCTGTCAGGGCCAGGAGCTTTAGAAGATGCCGGCGCGCACTCTGGAATTCCTTGAACAGAAAGTGGGCCTGGGCCAGATGGAAATGGACCCTAGCCAACTCCTGCTTCGCCCCGCTCTGTTTCATTCTCTGGCGAGCCTTTTCCAGCCATCCCAGGGCCTCTTGGGCCTCTCCACGCTCGTAGCAGATCACGCCCAGGGAAAGCTGGGCCAGCCCGGCGTGGAAGCTGAGTTGCTGCATCTGGCTGGCAGCCAGCGAGGCGCGGGCCAATTCCCACGCTTTGTCCAGTTCTCCTGCCAGTCGGTAGGCCTCGCTCATGGCATTGAGGGCGTAGATTTCCACGTCCGTCTCATCAGTCTGGCGAGCCGCTTTCAGCGCCTGCTGGTACAGGTCCAGTGCCTGGCGCAGATCTCCCAGGTCACGGTAGACGTCCCCCAGGCTGGCCAGAGCGTGAGCTTCAACACGTAAGTAACCAACTTTCCGGGCTGTGGCCAGGGCCTCCTCAATGCTCTCCAGCGCCTCGCTGTATCTCCCCCGGTGGTACTGGTTGACCCCCATGTTGTTGAGAGCTGACGCCAGCCAACCTCCGACCCTTCCTGCGCGGCGCCAATACTCAATGGCGCGCTCCAACTCCAGGTCGGCCCTTGCTAGGTGGCCGAGCCTCCAGTGGACGATGCTCAGATCGTGGCGGGTCAGGGCTACGTTGTAGTCATCGTCGCATTGCTCATACAACTGTAGGGCCTTTTCCAGCTCGGCGGCACATTTATGATGGTCCCCTCGCATCCCGTAGCAGATGCCCAGATTCCTGTGCGCTATGGCAGCGATGGAAGGATGATGACCATCCAGGTCGGAAATCACAGATTCGCAGTCTTTGATGGCTTCCTTTACCCTCCCGGCGAAGCGCAGGGCGATGGCCCTTCTAGCCAGGACGCGGCCCACCCCAGCCTTGTCACCCCGTCTCTGGAACCCGGCGCGGGCCAGGTCGAACGAGGCGAGGGCTTTGCCCAACTGGCCTACTTCAGTGTACACCCTGGCCCGGAACCAGGGCAACTCTGGACTGGAGTGTGTTATCTCCTCCGGCAGGGAATCAATCCAACTGGCCAAGGTCTCCCACCTCCCGGCTTTGAAGGTCGCCTCCGCCACCTGCTGAATCGCCTCGGCCGCCTCAGCGTAGGCCCCGGCCTGCAGGTAGTGGCGGATGGCCTCCTCGTGGTTGCCCATCCTTTGGAGCACCTTGGCCGCGTGGCAGTGCAGAGCATTGAATCTCTCCGGCTCTTCCAGCCGCAGTTTCTCCTGGAGGAACTTTTGGAAGAGGTGGTGATAGCGATACCAGAGCTCATCCCCCTCGAGCCTGGAGATAAACAGGTTTCGGTTTTCGATGAGCCTCAGCATTTCCAGTGAGTGATGAGAATCCATGACGGCATCGCAGAGGGCGGGGCTCATCTCTCTCAAAATGGATGAGTGCTTCAGAAACCTTTGGATCTCGGGGGGTTGCTGCCCGAGGACATTCTCCGCCAGGTAGTCGTATATCTGCCCGCCGGCTCCCCTGGCCTGCACCATGCTGCGGACCAATCCCTGCCATATGGTATGAGTGGTCAGGAGGATGCCGGTGATCCAGCCTTCTGACTCGCGGGCTAGTTCCTCTGCCTGTCCTGGAGGTATGTCCAGATTATGAGCTTGTTTCAGGAGGATCTGGATTTCGACGGCAGTGAATCTGAGTTCTGCGGTGCCCAAACCGACGCTCTCCTGGCGGGCGATCAGCCTACTGAAGGTCAGATGGGGGAGTGTCCGGCTGGAAATGACCAGGTGGCAGTTCTCAGGCAAATAGCGTAAGAAGTCATCCACAAGGGCGTTGACTTCCTGGCTCTCGTCCACGAAGTGATAGTCATCAATGATCACCGCGAAATAGTCAGGGATGTCGTGGATGTCATTGACCAGAGCGCTGACCAGGGTCTTTAACTGGCCGTTGGCCTTGGCCATGGTGGTTAGAGCAGATTCGGTTCGTGGTCCAAAGTCAGGGAACTGCTGGCGGATGCTGGCCATCAGATATTCCAGAAAGACCCTGGGGTCACGGTCGGCCTCGTCCACGGAATACCAGCAGATGGGGAGATCAGTATCGTGGGCAAAGTCCACCAGAAGCGAGGTCTTGCCATAGCCAGCCGAAGCGGAGACAAGAATCAACTTGCGGTCTATGTGCTCGTGGATAAAGTCCACCAGACGCTGACGGTGCAGAAGGCCCGGTTGCTTTCTGGGGAGAAGGACCTTGGTGACCATGACCGTGGATGTCTCGGGCATTTCGGCCTCCTGGCCGGGGATCTAAAGGGGGAGAGGTGTTTGTAACTGGCGATGCGTTCGTTTGAGAACAACGGTTAGAAAAGCGACAACTGGGTTCCCTCTATCTTGATTTCCTCTCCTCCAGCTACTTTATGGGCCCACCGTGTTGTCTCTGGCAGCCGATAACCCCGGCAGCAGTTGAGAACATAGTTAATAGCAGTCTCCAGGTCTATCCTGTGTCCAATAGAGACGTACACAGGTTGGATCTTACTACGGCTTCTCACCACCGCACCGATGATCTCGTTTCCGTCATGGAGGTGAGTGTAGGCGCCTCTCTCAGGACCTGGCTCGTGGTGGGTACCACACAGGCGCGATTTGGCACAGCCAATAGAAGGTCTATCAATGATGAGACCGATGTGAGTAGCCAGACCCATGCGGCGGGGATGGGCCAGACCTTGGGCATCGAAAATAAAGAGGTCGGGCTCTGTAGCCAACTTTTCTAGGGCTCTCAGGACCACTGGACCCTCCCGAAAAGCCAGGAGTCCAGGGATGTAAGGGAATTGCACAGGCTGCTCAGCCGTGCTTTGGTCAATGGGGATCAAATCGGGATAATCGAGCACCACTACGGCCGCTTTGGCTATGTCGTCCTTTACGCTGACATCAACCCCGGCCACAGTGCGCGCCTGAGTGAAACCGGTTTCCTGGGACACTTTATCTCGCAAGCGCTGCTGTATGGCCATGGCCTCAGCCGGAGAGACGTCCCAGGGATGGAGAGGGGCGATTTTCAAGATGGCTCTCCTTTTCCTGCTACGGGGGTTAAGCGATACGCTGGGCCAGCTCTCTGAACATATCGGCCTGCAAGCTGGTTTGCTGGGCCCAGACGACCGGTATACCCTCTACAGCGGCCTGGGCAAACAGTTCTGGGGCAGGCGTGAAAAGGCTCAGCAGTTCACTTCCCAGGGTAGACTCTATTGTGGACCTGGAGGGGCTTGAAGCTGAGCGGGTGCGGTTCCCCACCACAATGCCGACCCGGCTGCCTTTTAGGTCCAGAGCCTGCAAGCTGTCTAGAGCCCCCTGGGCTAGTGTCAGGGCTATCTTGTCAGGCTCAGTCACCAGGATGACCTGCCTACATCTTCTGAGGACCTGCTGGGCGGGAGGACTCAGTTGGAAGCCCATGTCCAATACGAGATACTGGGCTGCAGTTTCCAAGTTGCTCAAAATAGCTTCCAGGTGCGGTAGGGTAATCTCCCCGCGGACGCTTTGCGGACCCTGTGCCGCGGGGAGGACCCTGATACCGCTCGGATGCTTTGTCAGGGAATTCTCCACAACACTCTGGCTAAGCGTTGTTGCTTCTCTGTCCAACAAGTCAGCAATCGTGTCAACGGGGCTGAGCCCCAACTGTAGAGCCACTGCACCAGAGTAGGGCTGCAGGTCAAGCAGGATGACATCCTTATCCATCTGAGCCAGTGTGATAGCCAGATTAACTGCCAGCGTAGTTACTCCTACACCGCCTTTCGCTCCGATAAGGGCAATGCTCTTGGCTTTGGTGGGAGCTACGTGTGTCGAGCGAAGCAACAGGGCTTTCACTCGCGCCGTCAACTCAGTGGGGACGACCGGTTTGGTTAAGTAGTCGTCTGCCCCAGCCTCGAAACCAGCTACTTTGTCCTCTACTTGGCCCTTAGCCGTGAGCATCATAACCGGCACATGGGAAATCTGGGGAGTGGCTCTCAAACGACGGCAAACCTCATAGCCATCCATGCCTGGCATCATGATGTCCAGTACAACTAATTGGGGTCCCTCTTCTTGAGCCTTAGCCAAAGCCTCTTGCCCGCTCTGGGCAGCAATGATTTCGTAGCCCTCTCTTTGCAGAGTGTAGCCAATCAGTTTTAAAGCATTGATATCGTCATCAACGATTAAGACCTTTTCTGCCATAAAGCTCGACCTCTCTTCCTATTGAGACCAGGATGGGTGCCTTCTCTCAGTATAACGTCAATAAGGAAAGGTTGAGTGGAGGAACGGTAGGGGTTCGGTCGGGTTTCAGTCAAGGTCAATCAATAATCATCCCTACTTTAACACAAAAAACCTTGCTTGGCAAGTTGTTTCGTTAGCTTGACAAAGATTTGATTTCGGTGTAATATATAAATGTTTCTTTATGCATTTGTGACGTGGCAAGGGGAGTCAAGTGTTCGGCTGAGCGCTTTGAACTGAGCAAGTCCGCTCGCGACGAAGCCTCGACGCCAGCGGGTGACCAACTTAGACTACCTGAGACGGTTACGAGGAAAGGAAGGGTTGATGCCAGGGGGAACGTCATCGAGTGACCCAAGGAGCGAGCTGAGAGAACTCGGAGGATATTTCAAAGCTTTGAGCGGTATCACCCGGTTGCAAATTGTCAAGCAACTGGCTAGCACTGCGGAGTTGAGTGTCTCAGAGTTGGCTATCGCTCTCAGGCTCAGCCAGCCTCTCGTTTCCTGGCATCTGAGTGGGCTCAGGAAGGCCGGCCTGGTCAAGGTCAGGAGGGACGGGCGGCAGGTCCTTTGTTCCCTTGACCGAGAGAGGTTGCGACAGTATCAGCGGACCTTTGCCACGCTGCTAGGAGAGGATTGAGTTTGGAGTTGCCTTGGATTATTGGAGGCGAGTTCGTATGATCATTGGAATCGGCAATCCAGTCTACGATTTCATTGAAACTCCCCATATCTCTACCAAGGAGCGAGTCCTCTCAGGGTGCTCGACCAACGCTTGTTTGGCTCTGTCCAAGTTGGGAGCAAAGGCAGCTCTGATAGGGTGTATCGGTGATGACTTTTACACCCAGTTCACTAACGACATGGCTAAATATGGTGTTGATTTTGAAGTGACGCCATGTAGCCAGACGGGAGGGTTCAGCCTCATCTATGACTACAGTGGCGACCGCACTCTAGATGTTCTAGGTGTCGCTGATCCGATCACTCATTTCCCAACCCGTTTCGCCCAGGCGGATTTTGTTTTATTTGGGCCTATCTTGGGCGAGGTGTCGTTGGAACTTGTACAGCAAGTGAGAGGGCTAACAGAAGCTCTTTTCCTCCTTGACCCCCAGGGTTTGGTACGCAAGATTGTGGATGGCCGCATCGTTCGCTACCGCAATCCTCAGCTACGGGAGATCATTCCTTATTTCGATGTTGTGAAGGCTAATGAGCATGAGGCAGAAGTGATGACAGGTATCAATCCTAGGCAGGATGGTCACGCAGCGACTGAAGCAATTCATGACTGGGGGTGTCGGATTGCCATCGTGACTTTGGCTGAGGCTGGTTCGATCATCTACGACGGGCAAAAGTTCTATGACATCCCAGCTTATCGGACTTTGGCCAGGGATCCCACGGGGGCAGGGGATACCTATGCGGGCGGTTTCATGTACCGCTGCGTCCAGGGTGTGCGTGACCTACAGGAGGTCGGCTGTTTTGCCTCTAGTGTGGCTTCCGTGATGGTGGAACACACCGGACCCGATTTTCCGCTTACTCTTGACGAGGCTGAAAAGCGGACGGATGTCCTTATGCAACGCTCAGTGGATAGAAGGGGGGGTAAACTCAATGTTAGCTAGATTGAGATGGCTTTACCATAGGTATACTTTACCTCTTGGAAAGGCCTGTCTGAAGTTGGGGTTAAGGCCAGATTTCTGGACGTTCTTCAGTGTCTTTGCCAGCATCGTCGGAGCGGTGATGCTGGCCCAAGATCGGTTGGTGTGGGGGTTGCTTTTGGCCTTGGTGACGGATGCCACCGATATGCTGGACGGGGCAGCCGCTCGTGCCGGAGGTACGCCCACGCGCTTTGGGACGATACTCGATCACGTCTGTGACCGTTATGCTGAGTTCTTCTTGGTGACTGGCATCGCGCTGAGCGGCCGTGTTAAGCCATTTTGGGCTATCTTTGCCATTTTTGGCATGGTCATGGCCAGCTACGTCCGTGCCAAGGCTGAATCCGTTGGCAAAATGGAAAGTTGTACAGTTGGCTTTGCTGGACGGCAAGAGAAGTTAATTCTCCTTATGGCAGGTCTGTTCTTTGAGATCGTCCTTGTGAAAGTTTCTGTGCTGAAGTGGGCACTCATTGCTGTTGGTCTTATCTCTCATATTACGGCTATACAGAGGCTTCTTTATAGTCGCAAGATGCTTTTGGCCCAGCCACAGCAGTAGGCTGCTGCTTTCTGCTCTTGAATGGATATGGTCTTCCGGCGTTGGGGTAAAGGTGGGAGTGGGGGGGAAGGTAGTCGCCAGGGTGGGGGTAGTTAATGATGTGGCCATCTCTGGGGAAAAAGAAAAGAGAGAACCGCAGGATAGGGGTCTCTCTCTCCACTAATCATCTTTCATGGAGCCACCCATCGGACTTGAACCGATAACCTAGCGCTTACGAAGCGCTTGCTCTGCCGATTGAGCTAGGGTGGCTAGTAGCAGTGAGCCGTGAAGGATTCGAACCTTCGACACCCTGCTTAAAAGGCAGGTGCTCTAACCTGACTGAGCTAACGGCCCAAAACCATTCGATCCAGACTTCCAAAGTCTGTCGCACTTTGGAAGTCTCGAACCAATTTCAATTATACCACGATCCACCTCTCTGCGCAAATGAAATTCATTTGGGTGCGGCTAGAACAACTTGGGGTCAAGGCTTTGGCCGGCTTTTTCCGTCTGAAGGCTCCACTCCCCAAGCCATTTTAGCCAGACACAATTCATTTTTGACAATTCTCACTTCTTACCTTATAATCTTGGGCAGAATTTCACAAATGGAAACGATATATGCAGAATCTGACGGTGGTAGGAGTGTTTGGTAGGCACTTTTATCTAGGACCGATACCCTGAGATTAGGTATTTTGCTCATTCTGAAATACGTCTGTTGGCTGTTGAAATATCACAAGCCTGGGTGTATAATATCCCTACACTCTAGTTTGAGCAGAAATTCAAAGTTTGAGTAAAAACAGTGGTACCAAGCTGACGCGAGGAGGCGTTTCGCTTTGGACACGTCGAGGCCGGAGGAGATACCGATAACGAGGTCACTGCAAAGTCTTCCCCAGAAGCTATCTGCGGTGACCTTTTGTTTGCCTGTTGAATAGAGTAATGAATTAAGGAGAGAGGTATGAGCAGACTAGGACTGTTCTGGACATCTCACTTGATTGTCATAGTCATAGCCCTCATTGGACTGTGGATCAGCGTATCCATCTGGCTGAGGGGCAAGGTGAATGGGAGGGCCGATTTGTCAACAGGGACAAAGATCAGCGCTCTGCTCAAAATCACTTCGAGTACGATCTTTAGCGCTAGGTTCTGGCCGCTGCTGAGAGCATTCATCCTTGATGGGCTGCTACATCGCCGTCTTTTCAAAGAGGATAAACTGCGTTGGGTAGCTCATGCTAGCATGTTCCTCACCTTCTTGCTTCTGGGCATATTGTCCACTATCACTGGATTCTTTGAGGAAGTGCTGAAACACTTTCTACACATAGAGAGTCCTTTGGTACTGTTTATCACGGACAAGGATACGCCCATCATGGCCCTGATGAACGAAATAGGTGGCCTGATCATCATTTTCGGCGGGGTGATAGCTGCGGTTCGGCGTTTCATCGTCAGGCCTGCCCAGTTGCGCACTGGGGCTCCTGACACTCTGCTCATCGTTGCCTTGCTGGTGATCATCATCACTGGCTACCCCATTGAAGCCATGCGCATCATCTTCGAAGATGTGCCATCCTCTCTGGCCAAATACTCCTTTGTGGGCTATCCCCTGGCCTTGCTGATAGAGCCCTTGAACTGGCCCTGGGAGTCCATCCATTTCTGGCTTTTCTTCTTGCACGTGGGAATCTGCTCACTTTCTCTGCTCTATCTGCCTTTCAGCAAGTTCTTCCACGTGTTGGTCAGCCCTGTGATCGCAGTTGTCAACTCTGTCCCGAAAACGGCCAGCTTCAGAGAGGGGGAGCACTATGCCTGAACTTGATCTGTCACACTTCAGCTTCAAACAGTTGATGGAACTGGATGCCTGTACCCGTTGTGGCGAATGTGTCAAGTGGTGTCCCACTTTCGCCGAAGTTGAGCGGGATGAGATCACGCCTCTGGACAAGATCCAAACCTTCGGGGGGTTCGTCAAAGGTCAGCACGGTGGCTTCCTGGCCCGTCTCTTTGGGCACCGTCCGCCGACGGATGAGGGGGTGGAGCGGTGGTCCCGGGGAACCTACGACTGCACCCTTTGTGGCCGCTGTGCGGTGGTCTGCCCGGTGCACATTGACACTCGCCCCCTGTGGATCGCCATGCGCGAACAACTGGTCGAGTTGGGGAGTTATCCTCAGATGATGGAGATCCTGCGGGACAATGTGGAAGCCAACTATAACATCTCCGGCGACCCTGCCGAGGATCGCCTCATCTGGAGTGAGAACCTGGAGAAGGTGCCTGAGGGGGTACGTGGCAAGGAGCAGGCCGAGGTCATATATTTCGTCGGATGCACGTCATCCTTCTATCCTCTGACCTATGGCATCCCGCAGAGCTTTGTGAACATTCTAGAGAAAGCAAACGTGGACTTTGCCACCATGGGGCCAGAGGAGTGGTGCTGTGGATTCCCCCTGATCATCGCCGGCATGAGTGAGGCGACCAAAGCGCTCATTACCCACAACGTAGCTGCAGTCCGAAAGTTGGAGGCCAAGACGCTGGTGGCTGCTTGCCCTTCCTGTTTCCATACGTGGGAACACACCTATCCCGAGCTTCTGGGCGAGCCGTTGGGTTTCAAGGTCAAACACACCACCGAGTTCCTGGAAGAACTGATCGCTGAGGGGCGGATCAAGTTGGGTGGCTTTGACCGGCCTGTTACCTACCATGACCCTTGTGACCTTGGACGCACCAGTGGCGTATACGATGCTCCTCGCAATATCATCAACGCTATCCCTGGCGCCGAGTTCAGGGAGATGGCGGAGATCGGAGAGTATGCCCTCTGCTGTGGCGGCGGAGGGGATGTGGAGATGGCCGACGCTGATTTGGTGGCTGCCGTCTCTAAGCGCCGCTTGAAGCAGGCCCAGGCCACAGAGGCTCAGGTGCTTCTTTCGGCCTGCCAGCAGTGCAAACGCACCCTGACGGCCTCCACCCGTCGGGAGAAGGTGCGCATGCGGGTTTTAGATGTGGTCGAGTTGGTGGACCAGGTGATGGAGGTGTGAGGGACCAGCGGACAACTTGAACCTGAAAGGGCAAGGCTGTTCGAGCCCTTGCCCTTTCCCTTGGCTATCGTGTTTTCACGTCTACGTCATCCCATTCTCCACAGCCTGCCACACGAGTTCGGTGATATCCAATACCCGGAGGCGAGTTTTCTCCGCCCTGGCTACAGCGGTGATGGTTCGCTTGCATTGCTGACAGGCGGAGACGACGGTCTGGGCGCCGGTGTCCAGGGCCAGTTGCAGCTTGCGATGGCCGATGTCCTTGACCAGGGCGCTATCCACCATTTCCAAATTGCCGCCCCCTCCGCAGCAGAAGGCATCCTCGTGGCTGAGCGCCATCTCTACCAAGGTCAGTCCCGGTATGGCTTGAAGCACCCGGCGCGGGGCCTCGTAGATGCCGCTGGTGCGACCCAGGTCGCAGGGATCATGATACGTTACCAAAGCATCAGCGTGGAGAGGGAGGGCGCCAGCCTCAATGATCTGCTGTAGGAACTCGGTGGAGTGTAGGATCTCGAAATCGAGCCTTTCGTCGGTCAGCTTCTCATATTCGTGCTTCCAGACATGGTAACACGAAGGGCAGGTAGCGACCAACGTTTCCACACCCAGTGCCCTCACCCTGGCCATGTTGTGGCGGGCCATGGCTGCCGCTTCGCTCTTCATCCCCGCACCCAGCAGCGGGAAGCCACAACACCATTCGTCGTTGCCCAACGTGGTAAAGTCAATGCTGGCCGTCTGCATAATCTGTACCAGGGAACGCGGTATACCTTGGACCATAGGGAAGAAGGAGCCAACACAGCCTACGAAGAAGAGCACCTTGGCTCCTTTTTTGTTTTCCAGGTCCTTGGGGATGTTGTCTAGCCTCTCACTCCACATCAGACGGGTGTCGTTGGGAAGGTCAGAGACGTTGTGCTTGTCCATGAGAATATCGCGCACCTGCCCAAAAGATGCGGGGGCCAGTTCAGTTCCGGCGAACCGTTGGCGCAGGTCGAGCCACAGGGAGCGTGTATCAATGTGGGTCGGGCAGACCTCAGCGCATCGGCCACACAGGGTGCACTGGTAAACGCGGCGTGCGAACTCTTGGAACATCTCCCGCTCTCTGTCGCCGTAACCGTTCCCACCATTGAGCCGCTTGGCGAAGGCGATCTTGCCCCGTGGCGCAGCGGACTCCCATCTGATGACCTCGTAGACAGGGCAGACGTCGCGACAAAAGCCGCATCGCCCACAGATGAGGGTTTCCATCTCCAGGCCGGCGTATGAATCCCCAGAGTGAGATATCGCACTGGCAGCCGGGACAAGGTCCCTCCGCTCTACCTTTTTAGCGATCAGGCTTGGGAACACTTCTTGAAGGTTATCCCCCACGCGCCCGATGAGGCCCCGTATCAGGGCCATAACGTTCATCCCGGCTCTGAATAACAGAGGGGGCAGTAGCTTCAACGGCTGGTAGATCTTGCCTGGGTTCATGATCCCGTAGGGGTCCCTCGATTCTTTCCTGTGGCGAAGTTGGGTCAACTCTTCTTTGGAAAAGATACGGTCCAGGTAAGGTGTGTTCCACACGCCAATGCCATAGGGGCGTCCACCGTGCTTCTGACTGATGTCGTGCAGTTTCTTGGTCAAGCTCAGCGACATCACATAGTTGATGACTTCCTTCTCATTGGCTCGGTACATGGAGAAGGACACCACGTTCTGAGGAGAAACCACGTGGCCGTAATTGAAGAAGCGGGCCCCTGTGCGGCGTCCCAGCTTCTCCACATCGGCCAGGTAGGCGTTCAGGCTCGACAGGGGCAGCCAGGTCTCGGCAGCCAGCACGGAGGGGCCTCTGCGCTTTGCGCGCAGCGCCTCGAATCGGTCTTTCCACTCTTCCAATGCTATCTCGGTTGGAAGCATCTCCCCGCCGGTCCGGGCTGCAACCTCTGGCACTAGGATGCTTCCCCTGTTCACCTCGTCTTCATCGCCGTCATAGTCAATGGCGAGAAGGAATCGGTGATCAGGGACTGAGAAGCCTGCTTCTTCGACCAGTTGCAGGTAATTGGGATCCATGTAGTGGATGTTGCAGGGTCTGGGTTCGGTGCCGGCGATGGCCAGAGCCGCTTCCTGTAAGGAAGAGATGCCGGCGAAGGCCAGCAGATGGTGCCCTTCAGCGACTGGTTTGTGCCGGATGGAGAGTTCACACTCTGTGACGATGCCCAGTGTGCCCTCTGATCCTGCGAACCAACTGAGAAGCCGCCCACCGTAGCCGATGGAGCGCTGGTCGGATAGGATTTGACCGCGAAACCACGTTGCCTCAGCCATCGGTCCAACTCCTGCCAACGGGTGGCAGCACGAACGGTGACGGTCAGCCTGTCCTCGTTCAATACTGGCTCTCCGCGGAGGCCGTTGAGATCCAGCAGGATTCCCCCTTTTACTGGCACAGAGTCAAAGTAGGGCGTCGAGCCCGAAGCGCGTGGTGTGATGGGGATATTGTGTCTGGCTGCGTGCTTGACGATTCTGACTACCTCTTCGTCCGTCTCTGGCTGCACGACGATGTCTGGTTTCGTTTTGAGGCCGAGGGGGGTCACGAGCAACGAAGGCACAGGGGCCATGTCCCGCGAGTAGAGTTCCCGCTCCAACTCGCTGGTGGTGGCTCGCTCCCCCAGCAGGTGTCCTAGGAAGCGCAGAGGTGGGGTGATGTTCTCCAGTTCCTCCCAGGCCCAGACTTTCAGCTCAGGGTCGGGTGTCCGCCACAGGTTCTCCAGCTCGCTCAAGTCCCTGGGCTGGATTTTGACCACCCAGCCAGCCCCGTAGGGATCGCGATTGACGAGGTCTGGATTGTCGGCCAGGTCCTGGTTGATGGCCACCACCTCGCCCGAGACGACGGCATGGATGCGGCGGGCCGCCATCCCCGCTTCGATAGACTGCACGGAGAGGAGCCGGTCGCCCTGCGCAAAAGTGCGACCAACCCGGGGGAGTTCGACGAACAGAATCTCACCCAACACCCCTTGGACCAGGTCGCTGATACCCTGTATGACCAAGCCATCGTCCAGGCGAGCGTAGGAATGATAGCGGTCATAATAGAGATCATCTGGGTATTCGTATCTGCCTATCTTCAAGGTTTATTCCTTTCTCTAACAGGACCGTTGTAGTATCAAGTGGTGCGCGGAGCGGGAGTAGGTATGGGTACAGCTATCTGGCTTTTCTTTTCGATCCATTGGGGCTCGGCAGTTTTCTCAGGCCAGAGGCCCAATGCACGGTCGAGACGCAGTTTCTCCAGCCGGTGCGCCTCTAGTTCCTTCGCCGCCCACGCTTTCAGCTTGGGGTTCGACTCTTGCAGCAGGTTCTCCACTTCGGTCGGATCGGTAGGTTTAATCTTGACCACCCAACCAGCCCCGTATGGGTTTTCGTTGATGATGTCCGGCTCATCAGCCAACGCATGGTTGACCGCCACGACCTCGCCTGAGACGGTGGCGTGAATGCGCCGCGACCGCATCAACTCGTGCATGGGCTGTACTGAGAAAAGCCGCTCCCCCTGCCGCACCTTCCGACCGATGTAGGGAAGCTCTACATACAGGATCTCACTCAGCATCCCCTGGGCCAGGTCGGTGACACCTTGGATGACCAGGTCATCATCCAGGCGAGCGTAAGCGTGATGTAGATCATAGTAGAAACCCGGTGGATATTCGTACCTGTCAACTTTCATCTTTTCACCTCCTGAAAGCATGTGTTCAAGCCTTGCGAAGGTTGGGAACCTTCGCAAGGCTGCCTAACTATAGCATAGCACAAAATAGCTGAGATAGCTGAAAGGAATTCGTGGGGAATCTGTGGGGGATTTGTGGGCATGAACAGAAAAGCGCTCGAATTTCGAGCGCTTTTCTGTGGATCTCTGTCTTTCCGAAGGAGGTGCTGCTACTCAGGAGAAGACAAACTTGTAGCCTATGCCCCAGACAGTCTCGATACAACTGGCCCGGGAGCCCATCTTCTTTCGAATGTGAGAGATGTGCCATCGGACTATTTCCCGCGCCTCCCGCTCCTCACACTTATAGCCTTGTACCTCCTGGACTAACTCGCGGCAGGTGCGCACCTTGTCGGGATGCCTGGCCAGGCTGACCAACAATCCGAATTCTATGGGGGTCAAATCAAGGGGCTTGTCGTCCAAGACTACCGCATGTTTACCAAGGTCAATGGTCAAGTCGCCACAGCAAATCAAGTCTTCGGGCTGGGGCTGGTCTACCCTTTCTGTCGTTGGCAGTGGGTGAGGTAGTGCAGGTGCTTCGGACTCTTCACCGGCAAGATCACGTACAGTCTCTGTCAGTTCAGTCAGTTGGCGCATCAGCGTTCTCTGGCGCTCTTGATCGTGTCTCTTTGCCATGCCCTCTTCGACGCACAGTTTCAGAGTCTGCTCAAGGCAGGGCTTAATGAGATAGTCATGAGCTCCCAGGCGCAGGGCTTCGATGGCCGACTCCATGGTGCCGTGAGCTGTTAACATGATGACCACCGTCTCTGGAGAAACTTCTCTGAGCCGTCTCATCGTCTCTATCCCATCTACGCCCGGCATAATCAAATCAACGAGGGCCAGGTCGAAGGACTTTTCCCTTGCCAAGTGCAGCGCTTCATCTCCACCGGCAGCCGTCATCACCTCATATCCGCCTTTGGATAGGATCTTTTGTACAGTGACGCGAACACCCAAATCATCATCTACAACAAGGATGCTTCCTCTGTTTCCCACTGCTTCCATTCCTCCTCCGACATGACAGGCAACGTAATGGTGAAGGTCGTTCCCTCCCCCACGTTGCTATTCACCTCTATCGTCCCCTTGTGTCTCTGAATGATGCCATAACTGATCCACAGACCCAGACCTACTCCTTCAACTTCTTCCTTGGTGCTGAAGAATGGTTCAAAGAGCCTTTCAAGATTCTCAGGCGGTATTCCACAGCCTGTGTCGACAAAGGTGATCTCAACCGTATCGGTGGAGTGCACCAGGCCCAACTTCTTAGCCTTTTGAGCATCTCCTTTCCCGGTCGTCACATGCAACTGCCCTCCGATGGGCATGGCCTCAATGGCGTTAAAGATCATATTGATAAAGACCTGGGTCAGTTGATCGCCGAGGCCAACCTGAAGGGGTAGCTCAGGATCAAAGTCCTTCTTGACTTGTACCTTGGCATACTGTAACTGTTGTTGAGTTAAAGCCAGGGTATTTTCCAGCAATTGGTTGATGTCTATCGGCGATGGGACGTCTTCGGCTGGCCGGGCGAAATCCAGCATACGCCGCAGGGTCAGGATCACCCGGTCGAGTTCACCCCGGGCCAGCCGGAGGAGCATGGCAGATTCGCGTTTATCCGTTTCACCTGGCAACAGATCGAGACAGTTCTGGATACAGTAGAGGGGGTTGTTGATCTCGTGGGCGATGGAGGCTGCAAGTCGGCCTACGGCGATCAATTTCTCATCCTGGATGGCCAGCTTGCGGAGGGCATCGGCCTCGGCGATGTCCCTAAAGTTGTGGACGGCCCCCATGAGGTTGCCTTCGGCATCGAAAATCGGATAAACCGAGATGCCCAGAACATTGGGCGCACTTGTTTTAATCTTTTCAAAGGTCACCTTCTCTTTAGCCGTTGCCAGCCACTCCAAAGCGCATGAGCCCGTAGGTCCCTTTCGACTGTGGAAAACCTCGTAACATTTCCGGCCGATCATCTGTTCTGCCGAGAGACCAAACATTTGCACCAGAGATTGGTTCACTCTGGTGATAGTAAAGTGTTTGTTCACGATAGCTATGCCATCGCGTAGAGCGGCAAAGGTCTCCTCCCAATCGGTTTTGGCCCTTACCGTTTCTTCAAACAATTGGGCGTTTTCAATAGCCATCCCAATTTGGTCGCCGATGGCCGTCAATAGCTGGATCTCCTGGGGAGTGAACTGATGGAAAGTGCGGCTGACCAGATTCATGGTGCCCTGGACCTTGCCTCTGGCCTTCAACGGAACACTGACAAAGGCCCTCTTCTGTTCCTCCTTGACCACCATTCTGGTGAGCCTGGGATCACTGGAGATGTCAGTCACCACGACAGGCTCCCCCTTTTGAGCTACTTGCCCGGCTAACCCCTCGCCCACTCTCAACCGGTTGACCCCCTGTACGTATCTGTCCGATAGCCCCTGCTGAACGGCGACGATCAGCTCATTCCTCTCTTCGTCCAGCAGATGGATCAGGCCAGCCTCCACGCCCATCACTTCCAAGGCTTTGTCCAGTGCAGCGTTCAGGATCGAATTCAAATCGAGGGAGCGACTGACTGTCTCGGCGATGGTATTGAGAGCAGCTAGTGCCTGGTTGCGACGAAGAAGCTCCTGCCCTGTCTCGACTTTGCTTCGGAAAACACTGGCCATCAAAAGAGTTGCCATGAGCATCAGCAGCGAGATAAAGAGGGCGATGGATTCTGTGAGCAACCCACTAGTCCATATCTTCGACTCCGGGAAAAAGTGGCTGAGCAAATAAACCACCCTATTCAAAACCCTGAGCGCTGGCACAGAGGCGATGACAAACCACATCATTCTAGCGTTGCCGAATCTCGTCATCTTGAGAGCATAGAAGCTGGTCACAAGCAGCAAGGCCGTTGAAACCACCGGAATAACGACAAGCTCACTCATTGGTCTGCCTCCTTTAACAATCTGTTGATCGTCCCAGTTCAATCCCAGATCTTTTTGTGGCAGAGATGACTGAGATGAGAGCAAGTTCATTATACCACAGCTCTTTCAAGATGTCACCCCCTTGCAAGCAAATCACCATTGGCGGTTTCATTACCTGTGATCAAGCTGCGACACGTTGCTTACCAGGCAGTGCCTATCTCCAGAGTCTTTCAGAGGTAACAGTTGCAGATGATCTCGGTTGTGAACAATAGCACGATTGGGCTTGACAATTGGGGCGATTGGTATTAAAATCTTTTCTGTACTGGGAACAAGGGTTGTCCGGCCCACTGAAAACTGATGGGGACGGAGGCTCTGTGGGTAAACATAGGGTTTATTATTTGCTAGTCACATCAGAGAGGAGACAACAAAGTGAAAATTGACAAGTACGAATTCCCTGACGACCTGTATTATGACGATGAGCACAACTGGGCGCGTGTCGAGGGGGACGTCGTTGTCCAGGGCCTGGACGACCTTGGGCAGGACCTGGCCGGTGAGCTCGTCTACGTCGAAGTGCCTCGCACTGGCCGCAAAGTGGAGCAGGGCAAGCCCTTCATGTCCATGGAATCAGGCAAGTGGGTCGGCCGGGTCAAGGCCGTCGTCAGCGGCGAACTCGTCGAGGCCAACGAGGAGATAGAGTGGGAGGCTACCCTGGTCAACGAGTCGCCCTACGACGAGGGCTGGCTGGTCAAGATCAAAGCCGATGACCTGGGTGAATTGGATAGCCTGATGCGTCCCTCGGACGACAAGTTCGCCGAGTTTATCGCCGCGGAAAGGGAGAAGTACGACAAGTAAGGGGATCAAAGGTGATCCAGGCTTTTCCAATGACCGTCAGCCAACGTGAAAGCTAAACAAGCGGGTGGAGGAGGCAGAGCTATGCTTCCCTTTACCCGCTTGACTTTTTTTCTACGAGCTTTTTGACATTTCTCAGATCCCGACCTATAATTAAATACGTCTTTTTTACAATGACTTGACAATATTAATTTCCAAGTGACATATTTGCAAGGTGGGAGAAGTGGATGCCAGATTCCCTCAACCTATGCCAAGTTTAAGGAGATGATGTTCAATGACTGGAGAGAGTCTCGATTTGACCAGTGTGACGGTGGACCGGGCCTTTGCCCAAGCTCTCACCCCCACCGATGCGAGCCTGCGTACTTGCATCCAGTGTGGCACTTGCAGCGCCTCTTGTCCCAGCGCCTACGCTATGGATTACTCGCCGCGTATGCTGTGGCGGATGATCCAGTTGGGCCTGAAAGATGAAGTGCTCAACAGCCGCACCTTCTGGGTGTGCACTCAATGCTATGCTTGTACGGTGCGCTGCCCTCGCGGTATTATCACCAGCGAGGCGATGCGAAAACTCAGGGAGTGGGCTGCAGTTGAGGGCCTGGGAGCGCCGGAGGCCATCCTACGGATGCGGGATGCGGTCGCAGCGCAGTACAACATCCTGGGCGAGGACAACGCTGGCCGGCTGATCTGGAGCGAAAATCTAGAGGAGAAGCCTGAGCAACTGGCTGGCAAGGAAGGGGCAGAAGTGCTCTTGTACATCGGTTGTGTTTCAGCCTTTTTCCCTATGGCCTACAGCATCCCCCAGTCTTTAGTTCAGGTTTTGGGTCAGGTCGGGGTGGACTATACCACGCTGGGGGGACAGGAGTGGTGTTGCGGGTACCCCCTTTACGGGGCAGGGATGGAGGGGCAGATGACAGAACTGGCCCAGCACAACATCCAGCGGGTCCAGGATCTGGGAATCAAGACTCTGGTGAGCACCTGCCCATCCTGCTATCACACCTGGCGCCATCTCTATCCCCAGTACGTCGAAGACGACTACGGTTTTGAGATCTTGCACGCCAGCGAGTACCTGGCCCGCCTAATTGAGGAGGAGCGCATCAAGCTGGGCGAACTGGACATGGTGGTGACCTACCACGACCCTTGTGACCTTGGGCGCAAGAGCGGCGTCTTTGACGCGCCCCGCTTTATCATTGAGAGCATCCCCGGCCTGACCCTGGTGGAGATGGCCAGCACCCGGGAAAATGCCCTCTGCTGCGGTGGGGGCGGCGACGTAGCCATGGCCGAAGCCGACGTCAGCGAGACCATTGCCGAGCGCCGTCTGGAACAGGCTGTCGCCACAGAAGCCAAAGCCATCATCTCAGCCTGCCAGCAATGCAAGCGTACCTTGCAACAGGCCGCCCGGCAGACCAGGACCCGCATCAGGGCCCTGGACGTGGCCGAGTTGGTCTGGCAGGCGATGGAAGCAGCGGAATAGCTAACGAGGAGGCTGATTCATGCAACCCAAAATCGGGGTCTACGTCTGCGAGTGCGGTATCAACATTTCCGCTACCGTAGACGTGGCCGAAGTAGTCGAGTTCGCCAGCGGCCTGCCCAACGTGGTGGTCGCTCGCGACTACAAATACATGTGTTCCGAACCCGGTCAGGAAATGATCCAACAGGACATCCGGGAGCTAGGCATCAACCGGGTGGTGGTGGCTTCCTGCACGCCGCGCATGCATGAGCCTACTTTCCAGGCAGCCATCGCTGAGGCCGGGCTGAACCCCTACTACTTTGAGATGGCCAACATCCGCGAGCACGACTCGTGGATCACCAAGGACGTGGAAAAGGCCACAGAAAAGGCCAAAC
>SMTZ1_10001991_pt1 | contig 20664 bp, 16 predicted proteins | sample DeeMarSWOR136_30_FD_25667 | JGI IMG/M metagenome (IMG submission 25667) | reverse complement strand
GAATATCGCCTGAAATAGAAATTACCAGTGTGGAATTATTTTGTACTGTTGGAGTGGTATCAGTTAGACTTCGAATAAGAACAAACAAAAGAAGACATCCCAGGATTGCTAAAATTAAGAGAGTAACTAAAGTGTAAAGTATTACATGTATTGGTTTCATTCATTCCCTCCGGAAATAATTTGTTTTTGGTTGATTTTATCAAGATTTGTTTCGCATATTATCATTGAAAATTTTTATATCCTTCAATATAACAGTTTTGACTTTATGAATTGTGAGCCCACTCTAAAAAGGTCGAAAATCATAATATTTTATTAGCACCTGTCATTGCGAGGCGTCTTGTGCCGAAGCAATCTCATATGGCAGAAGGGATTGCTTCGCTCCGTTTCACTCCGCTCACAATGACATCGCTTAAAAATTGGTTTTTAGAGTGTACTCAATTACTATAGCATAAAAAATCCTTGACCATTTTCTGAAAATCGAAAAACTCCAGCACCTCATCGATCCATTGCTTTTATCGCAGCAGTTCAATCTTCCCATTACGATAGGTAAGAATTCTGATTTCGGAATTTACCCGGGAGTTGTCCATAAGCGTAATTGATCCTCTGAGTCCTTGAAAGTTTTTTAATTTATCTAAATGATTTTTAACGCCTACCCTGGTTGTTTGCTTATGCGCAATCGCATCGATAACCACCTTCATTGCATCATAACCATAGCTTTCCATGATTTCGGGTGTTCGTTTCATAAGCGTTCTAAAATCATTACGAAATTTAATAAATTCGGGACTCGTCTCATCAAAATAATATCCACTACAAAAAACGATTCCTTCTAAATAATTTTGATTAGCTCTTAACCTATCAATATCGTACCAATACTCTCCACCGATAATCTGTGCTTTAATATTCGCCAGTGCGAATTGGGGGGCTATATATTGAATTTCTTCTGTATAACAGGGGAAAAATACACCATCTATTGAGTTAACAGGAATTTTTTCTTCTTCAAAATTATCCAATATCTTCGTGTAATATTCGATTAAAGAATCTTTGTTTACCAGATTGAATCCCAACTCACGAATGCTCTGGAATTGTCGTTTTAGATCCTGGGCATCTGTGTAATACCATTTTTGGGCAATGATTTTTCCTCCGAATTGATCGACTGTTGATGCGAAACTGTCGGTCATATCTTTTCCGTAATCATCTGCTGGTGCCAATGTTGCAAATGTACTCAATCCCAACTCTTCAATAGCATATTTCGCCAGGATATGTCCTCTGTTTTCGAGATCACAATTGATTTGAAATGTATATTCATTTAACGAAGCCACACCATTTCCAGATGTTGTAGGAGAAATGAGCGGGATATTCAGATTATTAAGCACAGCAGCAATTGCTATTGTTTTTTCTCGTTCTAATTCTCCAATAATAGCGATAATTCTATTATCCATAGCCAATTCCTGGGCGGATTTTACAACCTTAGCCATATCACCTTCGGAATCCTTAACCACCAGTTTAATTTTAATATCCGAATTATTGTTAAATTTTTTCTGTACATAATGAATACCAGCTAATACAGCTTTTGCCTGTTCTGCATACTCACCAGACAACGGAAGAATAACCCCAATTGAAACTTCCTCCGATGGAATGTCAATATGGGTTCGATTAAGCACATCTTGAACAGTTTTAAGATATGGATTCTTAGGATGTTGTTGAACGAAATTTTGAAGCAGCGATATTGCTTTATCACGATCTCCTTGAGCCAGGAATCGTTGCGCTAGCTTTATTGTCAGAATCGTCGAGGATATTTCACCGGTAGTGCTCTCTCTTAATTGCTGAATTTCATTTAAAGTGATATTGTTTTCGATTATATTCAGTGCGTTATTTCGACTCCTTTTGATAAGCGTTGCTTCTTTGGCATTATCAGCGACAAAGAAGAATGTATTTAATGAATTTATGTACTCCCCCATCTCATAATAGCAAAATCCTTTTGTATAGTATGCTTCGTTTACATATTTACTCTGGGGATATTTTTTAATAAAGTTGTCCAACAGCAATATCGCCTTCTTGTAGACTCCTATCTTATAATAACATTTTCCCAACATCATATAGACAGCAGTAATTCGTTGATGAGGAGGATATTGATTCAGAAGCTCTTCGAAAATGCGAGTCGCCTCTTCATAATTTCCATTTCGATATTCATTAATCCCCTCACTGAATGTAACTTCAATTTCAGGAATATAGCGAATATCTTCTGCTCTGATTGTTTGTCCAGTTAAATTAACGCAACACAAGGTCACAAAAAGAACTGGAATAACAACTAAAAATCTCTCTAATTTTGTTATCATTATAAAGAATCCTTATTCGACAGTAACACTTTTTGCTAAATTACGTGGCTGATCTACATCACATCCGCATTTGACAGCGACATAATAAGCTAATAATTGAAGCGGAATAATTGTTAATATAGGTGTTAAAAATTCGTGTGTGGGAGGAATGTAAATAGTATGATCTACTTTGGTTTTAATAAATTCGTCTCCCTCCGTAGCAATTGCAATCAGTTTTCCTTTACGAGCACGAACTTCTTCAATATTACTAATAATTTTTTCATAAGTAGAGTCTTTAGTCGCAATAAAAACGACTGGCATATTTTCATCAATTAAAGCAATGGGACCATGTTTCATCTCGGCAGCAGGGTATCCTTCGGCATGGATATAAGAAATTTCTTTTAGTTTTAAAGCGCCTTCTAATGCAACTGGAAAATTATAGCCGCGTCCAAGATAAAGGAAATTATGTTTATCGGCATATTTTTCGGCTATCTCTTCAATGCATTGATGTCCATCTAAGATTTGTTTTACCTTGTCTGGGATTTTTTTCAACTCCTGAACGATTTCGCGCCCCTTACTGGCAGACATTGAACTCATCCGAGCTAACAATAACGTCATTAAGGCTAAAACCGTTACCTGAGAGGTAAAGGCTTTAGTTGACGCTACACCGATTTCAGGTCCAGCATGAAGATAAACACCAGCATCAGTTTCCCGAGCAATGGTCGATCCAACTACATTACAAATTCCCAGCACCTTTGCTTTTTTTCGCTTTGCCTCTCTTACGGCAGCTAAAGTATCAGCCGTTTCGCCAGATTGGCTGATAACGATTACAACTGTATCCCGGTCTAAAATTGGATCCCGATAACGGAATTCTGAAGCATATTCTACTTCGACTGGTATTCTGACGAATTCCTCTATCATATATTCCCCAATTAGAGCGGCATGCCAGGAGGTACCACATGCAGAAAAAAGAACACGGCGAGCATACAGCAAAGAATCCAGCTCGTGTTCTATTCCTCCTAATTTTGCAGTTCCCTCCTCCGCTAACAGACGCCCCCGCATGGAATCATTAATGGTCTGCGGTTGCTCCATAATTTCCTTGAGCATAAAATGAGAGTAGCCACCTTTTTCGATTTTTTCTAAATCAAAAGGAATTTGTTCCACCCGTGTCTCTACCGGTCGGTCATCGATTGTTTTTATTATCAGATTATCACGATGGATGATAGCCATTTCATTATCATGAAGATAAGCGACATTGCAAGTATGCCCTGCAATTGCGGCTGAATCGGATGCTACGAAATATTCGTTATCTCCGATACCTAAAACTATTGGACTACCATTACGAGCCGTGATGAGAACATCTGGTTCTTCACTGGAGATTACTGCAATCCCATAAGTTCCTTCCACTTGCAATAATGCCTCTCGAACTGCTTTTTCCAGAAGCCCATTCCCATGATAATATTCTTCGATAAGATGAACCAGTGTTTCGGTATCAGTCTCAGTTTTAAAGTGATGCCCTTTCAATTGAAGCTCTTTTTTCAAACTTGAGAAGTTTTCGATAATTCCATTATGAATCAGAGCAATTTTGCCACTACAATCATCATGTGGATGAGCATTTTCTGCATTTGGTTCGCCATGAGTAGCCCATCTGGTATGACCAATACCAAGCGTCCCCGGTATTTCTCGATAATCCAAATCTCTTTCTAAATCATTGATTTTACCGGCTCTCTTTTGTATTAGCAGCTTATTACTGGCAATTGTTGAAATACCAGCCGAATCGTATCCACGGTATTCCAACCGCTTTAGCCCTTCCAATAAGATTGGAGTAGCTTCTTTAGAGCCTATGTAACCTACTATTCCACACATGTGTTCTTCCTATTTTTATAAGGGAATGAGATTAAATAGCTTTCCCATTTGTATTTTGTCGACCCTGAAAAATAAAGTTTGATGAAACTATGGTTGTGTGACTTATTTTATCTCAGCCCCTAAACTAAATTTGAATTTTGTTCTTCAGCTATTATAGAACTTTTCGATTTACGAATTTGAAATTATGGACAACATTTTATCGTTGTTGTAGCATTAGGTACCAAATTACAAAATCACCTGATCACCAAAATCACTCCCATTCTATTGTACCTGGAGGTTTTGAACTAATATCATATACAACTCGATTCACTCCTTTCACTTCATTGATAATGCGATTTGCTATTTTACCGAGTAGCTCTGAAGGTAATTTTGCCCAGTCCGCTGTCATCGCATCTTCACTTGTCACTGCCCTGAGAGCAATTACAGATTCATAGGTGCGCTCATCTCCCATAACACCGACAGTTTGAACCGGCAAAAGCACTGCGAATGCCTGCCATACTTTATTGTACCAATCAGCTTTTAATAATTCATCAATAAAAATTTTATCGGCCTGTCGGATTATAGTAAGCCGTTCTGAGGTTATTTCTCCTAAAATCCTCACAGCAAGGCCGGGACCAGGGAAAGGGTGACGAGATACGATTTGAGATGATAAACCTAATTCTCGACCGACGTTACGAACTTCATCTTTGAATAGCTCACGAAGCGGTTCAATCAGTGCTAAGCGCATTTTCTCTGGTAACCCACCAACATTATGATGACTTTTAATAACCGCAGCAGGTCCTTTTATGGAGACACTTTCAATCACATCTGGGTAAAGCGTCCCCTGAACCAGATATTTCACATCACCAATTTCATGCGCAACAGCTTCGAAAGTTTTAATAAATTCATCACCGATTATTTTTCTTTTTTGTTCAGGATCGGTAATATCTTTCAGTCGGGAAAGGAAGTTCTGGCTGGCATCGATATAATGAAAATTCATATTAAAATGATTTTCAAAAACCTTTTTAACTTCTTCTGCTTCATTGTGCCTTAACACCCCATTATTAACAAACACACAGGTAAGTTGTTCACCAATTGCTTTCGAAACCAGCACTGCTGCTACTGAAGAGTCTACACCGCCGGATAATGCACAAATTGCTTTGTCTGAACCCACTTGATTTCGAATAGCATGAATTGAACTTTTTATAAATGATTGAGGGGTCCATAACCCCTCGCAACCAGCGATATTATAGATGAAATTTCGAATAATTTGACTCCCTTTTTCGGTATGGGCAACTTCTGGATGAAACTGGAGTCCATAAATTTTTTTTTGTCGATGTCTAATGATACCATACGGAGAATTCTTGGTTCGTCCGATGACAATGAATTCCTGGGGCAAATTTACCAAACGATCGCCATGACTCATCCATACTCTTAATCGAGAATTGATATTTTCAACTAAAGGATCAGCATGAGAAATTTCCAGCGTCGCATGTCCATATTCTCGACGATCCGCTTTTTCGACCTTTCCGCCCAGAAGGTGACCAATTAATTGAAGTCCATAGCAGATACCCAGGATCGGTACATCAAGATCAAAAATTTCCTTGCTAATAAGAGCTGCATCAGGTTGATAGACAGAAGCTGGTCCGCCTGAGAAGATGATCCCCTTTGGTGAAAGTTGAGCAATTTTTTCCAGAGGGTAATCATACGGTTTAATTTCTGAATATACCTCCTGCTCACGTACTCGACGTGCGATAAGCTGTGTATATTGAGATCCGAAATCAAGTATTAAGATGAGCTCGTTATGAGTATCTTGCATTTTAAAATTAAATCTTCTCTAACGACAGTTCAACTTTGCTGAAGTTTATATTATTCCAAATTAACGATTAATGAACTAATATTTTATTCCCCACTCCCTCAAATCCTCTAAAAACTTGTAATTCGTTAAGTCGAAATGCACTGGCGTAATTGAAATTGTTTTATTCAAAATCGCCCGATCATCTACATCAGGTTCGGTTTCTACTTTGACTTTCTGTCCAGTTAGCCAGTAATAAACTCGATTGTGTGGATCAACTCGTTTATCAAATTCTTCATGATACATTGCATTTCCCTGCCGGGTTATCATCACACCGGTAATTTCATCTTCACTATTGACGGCTGGAACGTTCACATTTAACAGTGTCCCTCGGGGAAGACCTTTTTTTAGAATAATTTGGGATAATTGTCCGGCAAATTTTGCAGCGATCTCAAAGTTAGGATTGGTAAATGTTGTTAATGAAATTGCAAACGAAGGAATATTCAAAAACATGCCCTCAGTTGCTGCTGAAACGGTTCCTGAATAGATAATATTAATTCCGGTATTCGAGCCTAAATTTATTCCAGAAATTAGCAAATCTGGATCAATTTCTAAAGCCCAGTAAGCAATTTTAACACAATCCGCTGGGGTGCCGTTTACTGCATATCCAAAAAACTCATCATTTTTATAGAAATTTTGTACTCTTAATGGATCCGAAAGCGTAATCGCATGTCCCACTGCACTTTTTTCACTATCTGGTGCAACAATATAAACCTTGCCATGTTTGTTCATTTCTTTATAAAGAGCAAGGAGTCCTGGAGCATTTATTCCGTCATCATTGGTTAGTAATATTTTTATCGATTTTCTTTTTTCCATTAGTTTCCTCTTTGTTACTTCCAAAAAATTTTAGAAGTAATGCTAACTTTCCTTTCATTTCACTTCGCGCAAAAATGGCATCGACAAAGCCATGTTTCAATAAAAACTCTGACGTTTGAAATCCTTCGGGAAGATCCTGACCGATGGTCTGTTTTATAACGCGTGGACCAGCGAATCCAATTAAAGCGCCAGGCTCAGCAATGATTATGTCCCCAAGCATAGCATAACTGGCTGAAACCCCTCCTGTTGTTGGATTGGTAACAATTGAGATAAACGGCAATCCGCAATCTGAGAGCCTGGCAAGATAAGCAGATGTCTTAGCCATTTGCATGAGTGAGAGTGCTCCTTCCATCATTCTGGCGCCGCCAGAAGCAGAAACAATAATCAATGGTAAATTTTTGTCGATGGCTATTTTTGTTGCCCGCGCTACTTTTTCACCGACCACTGATCCCATACTTCCGCCGATAAAACTGAAATCCATCACACAAAACACCACAGGATTACCATTGATTTTACCAAATCCAGTTATGACCGCCTCATTAGAGCCCGTTTTTTTAATCGTTGCCTTCAACTGATCGCTATATTTTTTTTGCGCTTTAAATTTAAGTGCGTCTACCGATTTAATATGAGGATTGAACTCTTCAAATTCCCCATTATCGAGTAAAATTTTTATATACATTTTACTCTTCATTTGGAAATGATAGCCACATTTCAGGCAGATATACAAATTTCTATCGAGTTCTTTTTTATAAACTATTTCACCACACTGATCGCATTTTAACCATAAACCATCAGGCATTTCCTTCTTTTTCTGAGGAATTAGCCCAGATGAGTTACGTTTAAACCATGCCATATATTCCACCTTTGTCTATTTTTCGATTCATTAAAAGAGCATCCTCTTTTTCTTTTTGATAATAATTCTTTCTCACACTGATCAGCTTAAATCCGTATTTCTGATATAAAGAAATTGCAGCCTTATTACTTTTTCTAACTTCTAATTGAGCTATTTTACAGTTCTTTTCTTTACCGATTTGCAAAGTTGCCGACAGCATGGTCTCGCCAATTTTTAATCGACGAAACTTCGGTGCCACTGCTAAGTTGCTTATGTGCATTTCATCGCAGATGAGATAGGAAACCGCATAACTAACAAGCTGTTGCTCGATTAGCCCGACTATCGATACGTTATAGTTACGATTATATATTTCATATAGAAAACTTTCCACTGTCCAGGGTGAAAGAAAAATTTGTTGTTCTAAATCAAAAATAAAAGGTAGATCATCAACTTGCATCCATCGAATGAGCAATTGAGATTTATTGAGCAGGTTAACAAGGATTCCTTTATTTAGTTGTTGATACCAATAACCATTCTTTAATTCTGCTGAAACAAATGGCTCTTTCAATTGAGAATTGTATGTCTCTTTATAATCCAATCTTTTTCTTTGCCTTAAAATCTTTTAAATAAAATGGTTCAAGTTTATCTATGTCTTCCACTTCTTCTTGGATAAATTTGTCATAGCCCCGTAAAGCAATAAAATATCCGCTCGTCATACTGAATTCTGGTGGAGCAACCTGCACCATTTTTTCCAATTCACCCACTATAAATTGCGGCAGATTTTTCATCCCCACATTAATGATTATTGTTTTTTGGTTGATTAATTTTTGAAGCGAATCGAGTGTTATCAACTGATAATCTGTGGTTCGAACCAATTGACCTTCACGAAAACAATACAATGCTGTGTAAGCTTCGTCTGCCTGGGCTTTTATTAATGGGCAAATTTGACCATCCCAGAAATAGGCTTGTAAAACCAGAGCATCTAAAGATGTTACAGAAACGACCGGTAAATTTGTTGCTAATGCCAGCCCTTTTATCGCAGCCATCCCAATCCTCAATCCTGTAAAAGAACCAGGTCCAATCGAAATCGCAATTCCATCGAGATCATTAAGCTCTAGATTAACGTCTCCCAAAACCCGGTCAATAGCGTGAATGATCTTTTCAGCATGGGCACGCTTAATATTCGATCGAAATTCAGTAATTAATGTTTTATCTTCAGTTATCGCAACACCACAAATATCGGTAGAAGTATCTATTCCTAAAATTTTCAAATTTTAATCCAAAGATTTATTGTCATTTAAAACTACATTGAAATTCCCAGTTTCGCAATTTCATTAACGGACCGATGGGTTTAAATTTAATTTCTCTCAAGTTTTCTTTGCCATTGTTAAAAAAACCTTTGAGATAAATTTCGATATGGTTTGGCGGCAGTAATGTATGGGCTCGCTCTGCCCATTCAATGAGACAAATCCCTTCACTATAAAAATACTCTTCATATCCCAAATCAAATATCTCTTGCTCAGATTCTATTCGGTAAAGGTCAAAATGATAAATCGGGCACTTTCCCCGGTATTCATTGATAATAGTAAAAGTTGGACTCGATACAATATCTTTGCACATCAGACCCTGGCAAATCCCTTGAATAGTTCGAGTTTTCCCGCTTCCCAGTTCTCCAAATAAACCGATCACGTCTCCTGGTTCAAGCAAAGAGCCAATATTTATGCCCCATTTTATTGTTTCTTGCTCACTCTGCGAAATAAAAATATTGCTCACTTTTTACATCTTATTATTCATTTTTTTAATTTTTTATTTTGTCTCTAATTTAATGACTGGCAGTATCATCTCCTCCATTGAAACACCGCCATGTTGGAAACTGTCTTTGTAATAATTAAGGTAATAATGGTACTCCGTTGGATAGACAAAATAATAATCCTCTTTTGCAATGAGATAGTTTGTATTAACACCTCTTTGGGGTAATTTGAAATCTTTTGGATTTTTTATATTTATCGCATATTTAGCATCGCATTTTAAACTTCTGCCAAACTTATATCTTAAATTTGTGGAAGTTTCTCGATCGCCAATGACTTTGGCTCCCCTCATACTGCGAATGCTACCATGATCTGAAGTTATGATTATCGTACAATTCTCGCTTGCCAACTTTTTCAGAATTTTCAGAACGATTGAATGCTCGAACCATGAACGAGTAAGAGAGCGAAAGGCTGCCTCATCAGGCGCAATCTCCTTTAGCACCTCGGAGTCACTTCGGCTATGTGCCAGGAAATCTATAAAATTTAAAACGATTGCCAATAATGGTGATTTAGCATAAGTTGATATATTTTTATATAAATTCTTTGATTCGTTTAAGTCCAAAATTTTTTGATATCTCATCGATTGATTGAGGCGGATGTTTTGACGTTCAAGCTGGTGCTGCAAAAATTGGTGTTCAAAACGATTTTGACTGGTTTCGTCCTCTTCGCTTTTCATCCAAATCTCCTGAAATTGCTGACTTAAATCATAAGGAAAAAGTCCAGAGAAAATTGCATTGCGTGAATATGGTGTTGCTGTTGGCAATATTGAAAAATAATAATCCTTGCTGATCCGATAATAGGGATACAAAAGTGGTTCCATCGTCTTCCACTGGTCCAGTCGAAGGTTATCCATTACTATGAAAACAACTCGTTCCCCATTTTTTAACAATGGAATCACGTGAGAGGCAATAAGATCGGAAGAGAGTAATGGACGTTGCTCACTTTCCAGCCAGTTCTGGTAATTTCGTTCGATGTATTTTCCAAATTCGGTATTACATTCTCTTTTTTGATCCAGCAAAGTTTGCCGCAATCCCAAACCGGGGTAACTATCAAGCTCCACCTCCCACTCGGTTAAATCCAGATATATGGAAATCCAATCATCAGGTTCAAGTGGATCCATTAATTTTCTTGAAATTTCGTTAAATAGCTGAACATAATCTCGGGAAAACCGCTGGCTCTCAATTTGTTTTCCATCTAATATTTTTTTACACGACATCAGAATTTGTGAGGGATTTACTGGTTTGGTTAAGTAATCATTAATTTTTCCCCCAATTGCCTCCTCCATTATCGTTTCTTCTTCACTTTTCGTAATCATAATGACTGGCAAAGAAGGGCTTATATCTTTAATTTTAGTGAGAGCTGTTAATCCATCCATTCCGTTTAGCTTTTCATCGAGCAGCACCAAATCGTAGCCCTGCTCTTTTATTAATGAAATCGCATCTTCCGCATTTGTGATGGGGGTAATATCATATCCTTTTTCTCTCAAAAAAATAATATGTGGCTTTAACATTTCTATTTCGTCATCCACCCACAAAATATTTTTCGCTGTATCGTTCATTCTTCTATCTCATTGCTTCAAAAAAATTACTCTGCTAAAAAGTAAAAATAAGCATTTTTTTTCAGTTTGTCAATGATTATTACAAATAATATCCTGCAAAGAAAATTCCCACTGGTTTTTGAATCCCAAAATATCTTTTCCAATTATTTTCTAATGGAACTCAAATGTTAGTGGGAAAATATGCTAATCAAATGCAATTGTTATTTTAATTAACTGTATCGGAATTTCAAAGTTCTAAAAAAGTATATTTGTACTGGATCCTGAATTCTCGCTACTTGCATCCAGTATCAACCATCAAGTATCTTTTTCATTCAATTAATCTGTAAAGCTATTTTCTTACTTTTAGAATTGTGAAGATCAGAAAATTACTACATTCTTTTCATATCTCTTAATATCTTGAACAAACTCTGAAGGCAGTTTTTTTACTTTTTTTTCTGAGTAATCAAATCCAACCATTTCCGTGTACCCAATCGACACGGTTTTAGCTGGTTCTGATTTGCTAACGATCAGGTATTCAAACATAAATTTAACACGTTTAATCCAGGAAATACGAACAAAGGCGCTTAGCTGATCCCCCCAAAACACTTCTGCTTTAAAATCCACATGAGCTTGCCGCATGATTAGACTAATATTTTCACTTATTGAAAGCTCCGAGTAACCAAACTGCTTCAGGTATCGCAACCGTGCTTCCTGGAATATGGATAAAAAGCGATCGTTTCCCAAATGTCCGCCATAGTTTATATCACTAATCCTAACTTCGACGTCTGTGACAAACTTAAAATTTTCTATCATAAAACTAGAATTCCCCAATAATTCCGATTGTATAGTTACGAATTTCTCCCATTGTCCTTTCAATCTGCGTGTAATAATAATCTAAAGCGTTATTCAATGCAAATTGTAACTCAACATTAGCAAGATGATAAATGAATCGAAAATTCCAGACTTTTTGTGGCACCCTGTCATCGTACTGGTACAATTTCACAGCCTCGATGCGGCTTGCATATTGATAATCCACATGAAATTCACATGGTCCAATATGAAACGATGGATTGATATGAGCAATCACTTTAGGGCGATAAGTTAGCGGCTTACCAGTCGTTAAATCTTTATGATCAAGAATAGTCGTTGTCGCCTGAATTCGTAATCTATCATGCCACCAGTGTCCCGAAGTTGTTAATTCTAATCCCTGAATTCTCGCTTTGACTAAGTTTTTAAATTTTACTGCCACCCGAATATCTTTGGCAAATTGAATCTCACTCTGTCGCAAATCGATTTCAATCAGGTTGTCGAAATCATTTCTGAAGGCACCGATTTCAAAGAACCAATTGGAAGTGAGATATTGCTTCCAATTCATATCGTAGGACCAGGACGTTTCGGCTTTCAATTCGGGATTTGCCTCAACCACAACGCTATTGCTTTCAAAGTTCAGATATCGCTCTGCAATGGTAGCTGCCCGAAAACCGCTTCCGGCAGATGCCCGCAATATTGTACTCTCCAACGGTCGAAAATTTAATCCCATTCTTGGACTTAATAAACTCTGGGACATGCCGTTAATTAGTTTATATCGGTCGTATCTCACTCCTGGTTTCAGCCGTAATTTATTTCCTAGTAAATATTCGGCTTGACTGTAAAGTCCTATGGTGTAACCCTGGTGATTCCCGAAGTATTTCGTGTTGCCAGTATCCCACTTGAACTCACAGCCATAAGTTAAATTTAATTTTGAAGACGGATACAACAGTCCCTGGATTTCCGATCCCAATCCTTTTGCTGGATTAAAATCGCCAGTTCTGATAAATTGGTTGCCCAGCAATGTCATCAAATAAGAGACACGAAATTTCAAAGAAGCCTTTGGCGATAAAATCCAATGGTATTTGGTATAGATGTTCGCCATATTCACTTCACCGCGGCTGGATCGATTAGAAGGATGAACTTGAAAGGGCTTCAAAGGATTATCCCAACCCACAAAGATTCCGCCAACATTATAATTATACCCAGTGTAGAGCGTCCAGGTTGAACCATCTTTAAAATTATACGTAAATTTCCCGGTCGCGTTAAATCGTTTCACATCATCAACTTCCATATATCCAGTTGAAATATGACGACCCAGTGACACCCTAAATCCAAGTGGGCCAATCTTTCTGCTATGGCTGACATCCACGCGAGCAAAATATAGCGGTAAATTGGTCCATTCCCATTCTTTATAGCGTGGCTTATCATATTCTCCTGCCATTATCCGGACTAATGTTTTTCCTTTTTCAGTTGGCGCTTTCGAAATGATGTTGATGACTCCGCCCAGCGCAGAAGTTCCCCACATTGCAGAGCCAGCGCCTTTTTCCACTTCAATCTGCTCAATATCCAAAACTGGAAGTAAATCCCAATTAAATTCGCCGGTATCACTTGCCATCACCGGTACCTCATCCATGAGAAGTAATGTCCGATTGGCAGCGCCAATGGTAAAACCGGTCGATCCACGAATATTAACCTGTTCACGAATAAAATTCACCCCCGGTACTGCTTCCAAGACCTTATCGACGCGAACCGGGTGCCGCTTGCGAATTTCTGGCGCAGTCAGTACTGAAATACTATTTGTAGTGAAATCTAACTGAGATTGTGACTTATCTGCAGTTACAATTAATGGATCGAAATTGATTGTTGTTTCAACCAATTCTATGCTGATCTTGCTTTCCTTTTGCGGCAGTACTTTAACGTTTGGGATTCTGGCAGGACGATGCCCGATCATTGTTGCTTTTACCACATAATTCCCGGATGGTACATTTCGAATCACAAAATTCCCATTAATGTCACTGCTGGCTCCCAATACCGTTCCTTCGATCTGGATATTGACACCAGGAAGTTTTGATCCGGAAGGAGATTCTGTAACCGTACCTGTAATCGCACCTTTATCATTCGCAAAAAGTGAAGTAACAATAGAAACGAGAATGAACTGGATCAATAAGAATAGTACTTGTTTATTTTTCATAGTGCTGTTGGTAATTGATTATTTTTCTATTCGTTATATTAACCTTTATTTTCCATACTTAATTACAGACCATAAAGAGATAGGAGAAAAAACAAAATTCCTATCGTCGAAATATATATTTTTAATAGGAAGATTTATTATTTGGGTCTCGAAAATTTATTTCTTTTCAGGGGAATTCGATCTTGCTAAAATCCACATTAATATCTATATTTTTTGCCTCTCCTCCAGCTCTTAAATCAACTGTACCAGGTTCTCCTGGATTGTCTGGGGATTGATAAAAACCGATTTCGATTATATCAGTTAACGCTGATATATCTTTACCTACCCAAAATATGACTATATAATCATATTTTCCTGAACTCACAAGTAATCGGTAAGATGATGATTTAACAAACAAGGGTTGTGTATAATCTATATTTTCAAAAAAAAGTAGCGTATTCTCATCGGTTGGTTTTTTGTTGTAAACTACTACCAATAGCAGTTCTGTATCTTCAGGCTCAGGCCACTTTCCTGAATAAAAAATATTTCCAGAAATACTTGCGTCCTTAGTGACTTTATTCCAATCAGAAAATATATCAACACTATCAGCTATTGGCTGCTCCTTAGAAACTTTCACAGATACAGGCAAAGGATACTGCTCTAGCGTAGTATGAATACCAATAAGACCAGTTAGATCTATATTATATCCTTTCTCTTTCCACAGGAGGACTATCGCATCGTACTGGGTGGGATCTACCTGGACTTCATAATCAATTTCATTTCCCAAGGTATAATCAAGTGCTCCACTTTCACCCGTATATAAAAAATTTTGGTAGTCTTGGGGCGGAAATTCTTTAATCGCATATACCTCAATACGATCGGTGTTCGCAGGGGCATTTCCTCGAAGGAATCTTACTTTTCCTTTTATCATATACCTGATTGGATAAAGTCCATGATCTACATCACAGGAAATCCAAGCAGTCAAAAAAAGTACACTTACTAATAGGAAGTAATAATATTTTTTCATCGTTTTTCTTCTTAATTATTTTACCAGTAGAATTTTCTTTGTGGTCACCATATCTTTAACCTTTAATTTGTAAAAATATAATCCTGAAGGCACTGACTCTCCTTGATCATTTTTACCAGACCAGATATATTTATGCACTCCACCTGATAATTGTTCCTGAACAACTGTTTTGATTTGCTTTCCAAGTATATCATAAATTATCAGAGACACTTTGCCACGTTCGGATAAAGAAAAGGAAATAACAGTTGATGAATTAAAAGGATTCGGATAATTTTGATACAATTCGAATTTATACTTAGAGGAGGATTCAACCTGCAAAATGTTTGACGGAGGTTCATACTTTTGAATCTTTGTTATGTATTGTATTGGATGTCTTGCTTGATTACATAATTGGGATGCAAATTCTGGACTGATTCCAGGGGGTAAAAAGAAATTATGATAAATAAAACTAAATTCTTCACCAATAATGTTATTATATAAAAAGTAACCACAATCACCATAAGCAATGGCATCTCCAGTATCAACCACATAAGGTTGAACATCTGGGGGATCTCCTGTTGTCAGATTATCATCATCACTATTATCCCAATAAAAAATACCCTGTGAATCGCCTAAGGCAGGAACAAAGAACATATTCAACATCGTGCCCTGGGAACCTGTAATCATAGTCCAATTAAAATCATCACTATTCATTTTAAAATCAACAGCTTCATAATCTCCTAATCCATCCACCATTATACCATTTCGGTTGAATTCACTATAAAAATACATTCCAGAAGCGTTCTCGTTCATATCCCATGACAGCCGGGCATAAATTATATCTGCATAGTCCTGGAAATCATCAATTGGAATCCCGGTAATACTAAATGAGCTACTCCAAGGATAAAAAAAGGACGTTTGAACAAGAGGTAGGTTAAATTCAGAATTTCCAATTTTATAATAAAATCGAGCATTTAGATTTCTAATGATTCTAACTAGTCCACTTTTTGCGTATGCTGATTTTGCTTGAATAGCATCTTCATTTACAGGTAATGGATAGGGAAAGATTATCTTCACAATACCAAACAGCCGTATTTTTATTCGATCAAAAACATCTGTGCCTGAACCACCGATCTCAGAATTGATAATCACATCTCCAAGCTGACCTGTATTATTAAAGCCAATCTCATAATTCGCTGAAAACACTCGATCGGTTAAGCTATCGTAGTTCATGGCATAAACATCTGGAATAGGCTCTGTAACAGATTTGGAAAAATAAAGATATACATAGCCTTGTTTATCATCCAATGTATCATAAAGACATATTTCATATCGAAGAGAATCAGCTCCGTCTATCCAATTTGTTGAATCCGCTTTATCACCCGGATCAATATCGCCAAGGATAAAAACGAGTTCATCATCATTATCCAATACACCTCTTAGGCTATCTTCGGGAATAAAATACTTTAGTGAATCTTCAACCTCTGGATTTACCTCATCAATCTGAAACGGAATCATTCTCCATGAATCTGTATTGGCATCATAGGCATAAAGATAAAGATATTGAACTTCATAATTTGAGAATTGAGGAAGCGTATCACCAGTAAGAACGATTGGTTCGTATGGTCTATTAATTTGGGCGTTTGATAAATTTGTCCACAGGAGTAGACAAAAAACTGCAGTAGATATTTTTTTTATCATTACAGAACTCCTCTTATTCGTTTCTTATTAGTTAATATTGTTATGATAATTGAATATATTCCAAGTGTGGATTAAAATTTCATACTGATTCCATTGTTCAGAGCGATGGAATCAGTATAACATTTTACTTTTGTACTAAAAAAATAAACCTAACTAAATATTTGAACTGTTTATAATTCATCAAGTTATAACGTTAATAAATGTAATCCAAACTGATATGTTCAAACAACTCCAAATTTTAATAGTTAGATAAATTACTTATTTAGTTTCAAAAATGCAAGAGAATATTTTGCACAGAACATTTTAGATCAAATTGACAGTCCATTACTAAGAACGTCGCTTTGCATATCGAAAACGCGCCATTTTTTGGCGAGCATTGATTAATGAAAACAATACTCGATGTTTGATGCTGGTTGCTGGATGTTTAGTATTCTTTTGTTGTTCACTATTCCACCTATATTTTAAAAGTAGTCAACGTGACCATGAAATGTATAAATTAAAATCCAAAATGTCAATGAAATAGTTAACATTAATAGAGAGATGGAGGAAAAAAATCAGCAGACCAGGCCGTATGGATTTAAGAAACAATGAATAAATGCTTTGCCTCCAAAAGAAGTGGTAATTCGAGGAGATATTTTAAGCTTCAGTGGTGAGGATTTTCCTGCGGATGAGTATACAGTGTTTCAAACATTTAGTTAGATGGTTTATACCTATTAAGGATCAGAATTTCATTTGTATTTAGGTTCAAAAAAATACAAACTTATTAATCCATACCGCATAATTTATTTTATTTCAATTTCTTAACAGAGGTATCTACTTTTTTCTCTTTCGTTTCCTTTCGTTCGTCCTTCTTTTCAGTAGTAAAAATTTCTTTTATCTCATGAATTGAAAATCCGATATTTGCTTTTCTTAGTACTTCAATAATTGTTTCAAATATTCCCTTGTTGTCGTTCATGATGCATTCCCCTTGCTGCAATTTCTTGTTGTATATTAAGTCATAAAAATTATAATCTTATTACACTCCCGCCAGCTCTTTTAGCTTTTCAATTTGAGAGTCATTTCCAATTACATACAAAATATCCTCCTCCTCTAACAATGTATTTCCTGGCGGATTCACGATTATTTTATTTCCTTTTTTATGAATACCAATTACCATAGCCCCATCGGTTTCAGACTTGATATTTGATTCTCGTAATCGTTTCTTTTCTAAAGAACTACCTTTGCTAAGCTTTATCTCTTCGATCTTTAATTCCAGTTCCTCGCTTTGAATCATCACCTCTAAAAAATCAACAATACCAGGACTTAAAAGGAGCCTTGCCATTCGACGACCAGCAATTGAATAAGGTGAAACAACCTTATCAGCGCCAGCACGAATCAGCTTTCGACAACTTAATTGATCAATGGCTCGGGCGACAATTCGCAAGTTCGGATTCATTCCTCTGGCAGTGAGTACAACATAAACGTTATCTGCATCATTTGATAGTGTAGCAATTAATCCCTTAGCATTATTTACTCCCGCCTTCTGTAAAATCTCATCATCTGTAGCATCTCCATCCAATACCAAATGACCATGCTGTTTTAGTTCATCAATTTTATTCACATCATTTTCGATAACTACAAATTTCTTTTTCGCATGTGATAGTTCATCAACTGTTTCCTGCCCGGTGTTTCCATAGCCACACACGATAATATGGTCTTTCAAATCACTTATCTGCTTTTCCATTTTCCGCCCTCTAAATATATTTCGAATTTGACCTTCAATAATAAATGCAGAAAGATTGGCAATTGTATAGCTTCCAATACCTATGCCAAATATGATGATAATAATCGTGAACATGCGACCAATCGGTCCCAATTCTTTAACTTCGTGAAAGCCGACTGTTCCAATAGTAATGATTGTCATATACAGCGAATCCAATAGATTCCATTTTTGAATTAAAATATAACCTGCTGTACCGATGATAACGATGCAGCATAGTAGAATAACAGCAAGTATGATTCGTTGCATAATTTTTTATACCTGACTTAATATTTTTTTCTAAAAAATAATGTTCTCACAAATAAAAATTTTTTTCAAATTTTTACTCTCTGATTCATAAATGTTTTGACATTTGTGAAATTTTTTATTATTTTTATGGAGTGAGATAAAATAAATTATGCAGTTATAGTCTTAAAAGTATTTATTTTCTCATGGTAAATAAAATACAAATGTGAAAGTTATTTAATCTCACTCCCTTAATTCATACATTGTTATAACCTATCATCACAATTTATCCTTGAAAATAATCGGAGAAACGATGCAATTTTTACGATCTATGTGTTTGTTTGTATTTACGATGAGTCTAGTATCTCTTAATTGTAAAAAAAGCCCTGAAAAGAATCTGGAGCAATTCAATAAAGAATTCTTCGCAAAATATGTTCCAGAGTTCCCCGATGCGCAACTCATGACGAAAGCAGACATTCCCAAACACCAACAGGAATTTTATGATGAAGCCGGAGGAAAGCTTCAGTTGTTATTTGATCTGAATGGAAATGATATCCCCGAATATATCATCTGTGGTTTTTCAAAAACCATGTTACAGCAGCGAGAAAAGGGACCTTATTTTTTAACAATATTTGAGCGAACTGAATCAGGGATTAAGCGACTTTATTTACATAAACTATTAGTTCCTCCAGTCTCATTAGACATTTCAAAAGATAAAAGACGAAATGGTATCATCGTATCATTTGCCTTTTACAGTGATTTTGCTGCTGAAATTTATTTTAAGAACAATGAATATCATGTTGAGAAGCTGTTTTAAATCATTAAGGCGATGAGAATGTCTAAACTGGATATTTTGGATTTTCCAAGGAAAATAGTGGATCAGTCCTGGTGTAATACCGAGAGTCAAACAATCTCTTTTCCCCACCGGCAAAACACATAAAAAGAATAGAATGTTTTGGTTTCTGCCTCCAACTGGTAAACGCTTTAACAACTGCCATAACACTGGCAGTTCCTGAAGCATTGTCATCGGCAACATTGTACCATTCCTTGCTCCCAAATGATCATAATGACCGCCAATAACAACAAGTTCATGCTTCAAATCAGGATCAGCGATCTACCAAAAACCAACCACGTTTTGAGTCTTAAAACTATCACTTTCCAATTTGTCACCTGTTTTAATCCAGGGATTCAAAGTAATTGGCAATATAAACAGCATAACTATCCAGTTCAGAACTGGGGGTATTCCTCCCCTTTATTTCGTCTGAGGCTAAAAATTTGACATGAGTGAGTATTTCATCAGGTGAAATTGCATCAAATTACTCTCTTTGGATTACCACTTGTCCATAGGATACTGCGATTAAGAGAAAATAAGTTATGATGAAAAAAACAGTAGCCCGAAAATTCTTTTTCAAAGTAACTCTAATTTTTAGGTGAATGAAGTATTCCCTCAATGATTGAAAAAATCACAGAATTGTTTTCATAAAGTGTAAATAAACAATGGGTGGAAATTTTTTTGGGAGTGAGATTAAATAAATTTCCCCTTTTATATTTTTGTTGAACTTGAGGAAATAAATACTTATAAGACTAAACTACGTAATTTATTTTATCTCATCCCCTAAATAAGTTTTGCTACTTTAATATCCTGGAAAGAATCCAGCAAAAATCGTTAAACCCATTAAATGATGCGTATGGTTCGTTGATACGTCACCTCAAACCACCGCGCCAAAATACAAATCTCCCTTTACCATCACAATTCAATTCAAGACGAACAGCACAACAATGACGTTTTTTTTTGATCACTTTTAGTCCATTACAGATAAGAAGATAACCTTTCTTCAGGTATACTTTCGTCTTCTCGTCCATATCAACTCCTATTTTTAAAGAAAGTTAAAGTTCTCAGAGAAACCTCATTTGTTAAGCAGTTGATTTTATAGCTAACCAGACATAAAAATAGAAACTATCAATTTAATTTAAAGCTCATTTCC
>SMTZ1_10007003_pt1 | contig 20680 bp, 20 predicted proteins | sample DeeMarSWOR136_30_FD_25667 | JGI IMG/M metagenome (IMG submission 25667) | reverse complement strand
CCCATCAAGGGAGGGGAATGATAAAGGGTTATACGCTTCCCATCAAGGGAGGGGAATGATAAAGGGTTATACGCTTCCCATCAAGGGAGGGGAAAGATAAGGGGTTATACGCTTTCCATCAAGGGAGGGGAAAGATAAGGGGTTATACGCTTTCCATCAAGGGAGGGGAAAGATAAGGGGTTATACGCTTTCCATCAAGGGAGGGGAATGATAAGGGGTTATACGCTTCCCATCAAGGGAGGGGAAAGATAAATTGTTGTATGCTTCTCATCATGGAGGGGAAGAAGGAGATGTTTTCTCTATTTCTAAATAGGGTATCAAGTCGTTATGCAACTTGATTTTTGAGGAAAATCGGGTATATTTAATAGATGATAAAAGCAGAATACGCAGAACCCGCCACAAAACATAGCGGGCACTGATTACGCAAAGATATGAATTCACTTCACTCAGCGATCTCTGCGTATTTGCTGCACTCTTTGCGATATTATCTTATAAGGAGTATATTATGGAACAATTTATAAAAAGGGTTGTTGATAATTTAAAGTTGAATAGGGTTGAATACGGTGATGTGCGCGTTGTGGAACGAGAAATCGAGTTAATCATTGTTAAAAATGGTATTATTGAAACACTCACACACATAACAGATACGGGTTTTGGCGTACGTGTTTTGAAAGATTCTTCGTGGGGATTTTCTTCATCTAATCTTATAACGAAAGAAGAGGCTGACAAGGTGGCGAAGGATGCTCTCAGTATTGCTCAAGCCTCTGCCCGAGTGAAATCACAAGATGTAAGACTTTCTCCAGTAACACCTCAAAAGGGTACATATTCGACAAAACTCAAAATAGATCCTATGACTGTTTCATTAGATAAAAAAATTGAGTTACTCCTAAAGTGCGACGAGATTATGGGTCAGGATAGTAAGATAAAAGTGAGAACAAGTTTTTTGAAATTTGATAAAGTAAAAAGCCATTTTGCATCGACGGACGATTCGCTTCTTCGTCAGGAGATGGTTTTCTCGGGTGGCGCTATAAAAGTTTTCGCCGTGAAGAATGGAGAGTTGCAGTCGCGGTCCTTGGGTAACTACAATCAGTCGGGATACGAGTTTATTGATACCTTGGATTTGGCAAACAATGCGGAGCGCGTAAGAGATGAAGCCGTAATGCTGCTCAGTGCACCGTCGTGTCCACAGATGAAGACAACGGTTATTCTTGATGCGGAGCAGATGGTGTTGCAGGTTCATGAATCATGTGGTCATCCTACGGAGCTCGATCGTGTTTTTGGGACAGAAGCCTCATATGCCGGAACAAGTTTTATGACTGTCGATAAACTAAATAAACTTGAATATGGTTCAGAAATCGTGAATATTGTCGCTGATGCTACAACACCAGGGGGGTTAGGTACATTCGGTTGGGATGATGAGGGCGTTCCTGCCCAGAAAGTTTATCTCATTAAGAATGGTTTATTTGTAGGCTACTTGAGTTCTCGGGAAACTGCTTCTGTTATCAATGCGACGTCAAGTGGCGCAATGAGGGCTGATGGTTGGAATAGAATCCCGCTTATCAGAATGACAAACATAAATTTGGAGCCTGGTACCTGGAATTTTGAAGACATGATTGCCAACACAGACAGTGGTGTGTTCATGACCACAAATAAGTCATGGTCGATCGATGATAAACGTTTAAATTTTCAATTTGCCTGTGAACTTGCCAGAAAAATCGAGAAGGGGAAATTTACGCAAGTTTACAAAAATCCGACTTATGCCGGCATCACACCGCAATTTTGGAAAAGCTGTGATGCTCTCGGTAATGAAAAATCAAGGCAGCTTTTCGGCGTGCCAAATTGTGGGAAGGGAGAACCTGGACAAACAGCATTCGTTGGACACAGCACGGTCCCGGCACGGTTCAGGAATTTGCAGATTGGAATCGCTAAGTAATAAGATACAAAAAGAGGTATCGTCGCTAGTTTTCGGCATGGCATTCGGTATAGTTAAATCGTGTTGTCAAATGGATGGATTCGAGAGGATATCAGATAATCAGATGGTCAGCGTGAAGGACATCAGATCTTGCCCTGATGACCATATGGCAATCGACGGTAGATGATGAACTTATTGCATTTCGCAACCTATGAACGAAACTTAATCACGATGCTAATTTCTTTTCTTATCATACTATCGGGTTGTGCTTACTTCAACACATTCTACAATGCGCAGAGCTATTATCGAGAGGCAAGAAAATTAGTAGTAAATGACACATTGAAAATTGACTCAGAACTATTTGACAAAACAATTGAAAAAACTACTGCAATAATTGTGAAATATCCACAGTCGCGCTATGTTGATGACGCACTGTTTATGATGGGCGCTTCATATTATTATAAAGGTGACTACAGACGGGCCTTGGAGAAGCTCGATTTTCTTTGTCTAAATTATCCAGGATCTAAATTTTATGATGATGCCCTCTATTACAAGGGTTTATCGCACTACAAACAGGACAAGTTTGGGCCTGCAACAATCGCATTAAAAGAATCGATGCAGTCAAAGGCGTATCGGGTAAAGTCGTTGATTGCACTCTGCTATGTTTATTTTAAGAATGAAAATTATGCATCATTAATCGAAGTATCGCAATCTTTGCTGAAAGAGGGACTTCATTCCAGGGAGCGGCGCTGGGTTCTCCATCTTCTGGGAGAAGCCCAGTTTAACCAGAAAACCTACCGTGATGCGCTTGAAACATTCACTGAACTTCTTTCTATTACACGTGTTAAAGAAGATAGACGTCAATTAAAGCTGAAAATGGCGGAAATATATCTCGAGATGGAAGATTATGAGCTTTGTCACGAGTTTCTTCAAGACGAAAAAGATCCTGAATTTAGGAATTTGCTTGCTGATCTGAATGTCCGACTTGGAAAAATTGAAGAAGCAGAAGGTATATATCTCGATGTTGCAACCAGCAGTTTTTCAGAATTTGGGGCCGAGGCATTCTACAAGTTGGCGGAAATCTATAGAGGCAATGATAGTTTAGAGCAAGCGATCGCATATTACGATTCTGCCTTAAAGAGATCATCATTGAGCGAATACGGAGTTAAAGCGAGGAAGATAGTGGATGTTTTGCGCAGAATTGATGCTCTTAACAAGGAGACCGAGAATATTGATCGTGCACAATTTCTTCTGGCAGAGGCGTATTTTATTGATCTTAATAATCTAGATCGTGCGGTGGTTGAGTATGAAAAAGTCCATACAGATTTTCCTGATAGCAAATGGGCACCGAAAGCGATGTATGCTCAGCTTTGGATAACAAAGAACTTATTGAATAATGATAGTTTGGCGAATCATTTTGGTCAAGAACTGTTGAAGAGATACCCCAATTCTGAATATGCGAAAAGTGCTGAGAATATTCTTGCAGAGAGCAATAATGAACCAGAAGGTCAGGAATAACTGAAGATAGTTTCCGTGATCCACACAGGAGATAAATGAAGCATACCGCAGCAATTGAAAAAAAGAAATGGTTCAATGAAAATATCTTTGGGTTGGAACTCTCCATGAGAGGGATAAAACCTATGCCCGGTCAATTTTTTCAACTAAGGATCAGTGATAATCTTGATCCTTTCCTCAATCGTCCAATAAGTGTTGCGTCCTACTTGCATAATAGACTACTTTTCATTATTAAGATTGTTGGTCGAGGAACAAGGATGTTGAGTGAAAAGAACGTAGGGGATGATCTGACTTTGTGGGGGCCTCTTGGAAAAGGTATACAAGTGAAAAAGAAGAAAAGTTTGCTCATTGCGGGCGGCATTGGTGTTGCGCCGCTTTACCATTTAGCCCAAGAACTCCACAAACGCCGCATAGATTTCACATTTCTCTACGGTACAAAGAAACCGGCTGATCTTGTTCTAAAAAATAGCCTGTCAAAAATGGCGGACAGAACGATTTTTGTTACTGAAAAGGGAAGTAAGAAAAAAATGACTGCGGTTGCGGCACTGAAGAAGATTGACTTGAAGGAATACAAAATCGCCTATACATGTGGACCACGTAAGATGCTGATTGAACTGCAGAGACTGAATTTGCCTATTCCTGTTTATGCATTCTGTGAAGATTTTCTTGGTTGTGGTTGTGGTCTTTGTCTTGGCTGTGCCATCATGTACAGAGGAGAATACAAGAGAATTTGTGAGGATGGACCGGTATTTGAGTTAGGAGGAATAGAATTTAACTAATGGGCATCAGATTATCAGAGAATCAGGTGGAAGGACATCAGGTTATCAAAGCTTCAGGCGAAGTCTATTTACTGATATCCTGGTATTCTGATTGCCATCTCCTGATATCCACGTATCATAGCCTTTCACAAAGATGATTAAACTTTTTGGTACAACTTTCAAAAACAGGGTATTCATAGCATCAGGTGTCTTTGGCTCTGGAATGAAATATAGAAAAGTTGCAGATGGGGTTGGCGCTCTCTTCACAAAAGGCATAACGTTCAATTCAAGAAAAGGCAATCCCCCGCCAAGGATATATGAGACACCAAGCGGCATTATCAATTGGATTGGCCTGGAAAATCCTGGAGTTGAAAAATTCTGTACTTATGTTCTGCCCAAATTGAAAAAATTAAGGACAAGGATTTTTGTAAACGTTGCTGGATTTAGTGTGGATGAATACGTGCTTGTCGTTGAACGCATCGGGTCAGAGGTCAATGGATTTGAGCTTAATATCTCCTGCCCGAATGTAAAGAAAGGGGGCGTGGTTTTTGGGCAGAGTCCACAGATTGCTGCATCAGTAGTCTCACGAGTTCGAAAAAGCACTTCATTGCCATTGATTGTCAAGTTAACACCAAATTTTTGTGACCCACTTGTTATAGCAAAGGCATGCGTTGATGCTGGTGCGGATGGTATTTCACTCATAAATACCCTCTTCGCAATGGCGTTTGATATTAACACAAATAAACCACTGATTACCGGTGGTCTTTCAGGTCCAGCGATAAAACCTTTTGCACTATACTGTGTAAATCGTGTAAGGGAATGTGGTGTGCCGATCATTGGCATGGGCGGCATTACTACGGGAAGGGATGCTTACGAGTTCCTATTGGCCGGTGCGTCGGCAATAAGTGTAGGGTCGGCGATTCTTCGCGATCCATATGCGCCGTTACAGATAATAAAAGAGTTGAAAAAGTATGAGAGGGGTAAGAAGGGATGAGAAGGGATAAAAGCAGAATTCCAAATATCAAATACCAAATGTCAAATGAAATCCGAATTCCTAATGTCAAATGCAAGATTTGCTCTGACGGTTTAGGGAATTTGAAATTTGAGATTTGATATTGATTTGTCATTTGGATTTTGGAATTTGCTATTAATTTTGGAATTTGCTATTAAATAGAAAAGATTTATTTTTCTATCTTCTTTCAGCCCTATTTCTTAAAAGGAGGTTTTATGAATGAACGCTTGATTGTTTCTCTTGATTTAGATGATATAAAAAAGATCAAAGAGATAGTGCGTCAATTGAAAGGGTTGGTGAATTTTTTTAAGGTTGGTGCTGTGCCATTTACTTATTTTGGACTTGAGATTATTGAATTCCTTAAGAGCGAAGGAAAGAAGATTATGTTGGACTTGAAGTATCATGACATTCCAAATACAGTTGCACGGGCATGTGAAGGTGCTGCTGAGATTGGTGTTGATTTTCTGACATTACACACAAGCGGTGGATTCTTGATGCTTGAAGAAGCGGTTAAAGCAACACTTATGGTGGCAGACATTAAGAAGCTTGAAAGACTAAAACTGTTGGGCGTTACTGTGCTGACGAGCTTTGATGAAGCGTATTTCAGAGATCTGTTTGGTGATATTAAGCGAACATTAGATGAACAGGTAGTCTTTCTTGCTCAGTTAGCACGAAGCGCTGGTTTGGATGGTGTAGTAGCGTCACCAAAGGAAATTGATTTGATTCGCAAAGAATGTGGCAAAGATTTGCTGATTGTCACTCCAGGGGTGAGACCAGAAGATGAAGCAGTAGGCGCTGATGACCAGGCACGCACTATGACACCGAAGGATGCAATCAAGGCAGGTGCTGATTACATAGTTATGGGAAGACCGATTGTCAAGGCGGTTGATCCAAAAAAATCAGCGGAAGATATCATAAAGGAAATGCAAGATGCATATAGAGAAATTACTTAAGGATTTGAGAGTTCTACAGGAGGGGCATTTTCTATTGAACTCAGGATTACATAGCAAATTTTATTTTGAAAAATTTCGTATTCTTGAGAACCCTGATGCGACAAGCAAGTTGTGCGCTATGATTGCGGAAAAGTTCAGGGACAAAAAATTCGATTGGGTTATTGGTCCCACAACAGGCGGTATAATAATAGCATTTGAGGTTGCTCGCCAACTGAATAAAAACTCCGGCTTTGCAGAAGAACGCGAAGGGAAAAGGGTTATTGGAAGGGGTTTCAACGTAAGGAACAAGCGGATATTGCTTGTTGACGATGTTATGACAACGGGTAAGTCATTGGTAGAGACTATTAAAGCAATAGAAGCAAAAGGAGGAGAAATCGTTGGTACAGCCGTTTTGATTGATCGTTGCGGTACCAAGTTGCCTTTTGAATATTTTGCGATCTATCGAAAGGTCGTTGAAAACTTTCAACCCGAGACATGTCCGCTATGTAAAGAAAAAGTGCCTCTCAGTAAATTAGGGGGACTGTAAATACCGGCAGTCCTGAATTTTCTCTATCAGTCATCCTGGACATTAAGTCTAATTTTTATTCCATTAATCGCCAAGCAATATACTAATAATCTTTTCATAATATCATTAGTGCTTGCTCTATACAACGCAATCGTATTTCTTTCATCCACTATTTTCGGACGTCTCGGAGATGTGCTCGGCAGGAAAAAGGTTGTTATCTTCGGATTTCTGATTTCGGGTGCAGTTTTCTTTGGTCATAATTTCATACATGACATCCCATCGCTGTTCTTCTTTAGAGGACTCGCTGGTATTGGTGTCGGCATGATTCCAGGCTCCCTTGCCGCACTCGCATGGGGCGGTTCAATTGGTGCATTTACCGCTTTTGGTTCGCTGGGATTTGCTGGCGCGAGTTTCCTCGCTGGTATTCTAAGAAATGATTTTCTTGTCTTTTCAACATCTGCATTGCTATGTTTAATGGGTTGTGGGTGTGCTTTTCTCATTCGTGAAAAGGTCAAGAAAGTACCGGTTCCTCTGTTTCCTTTTAAAATCATTTTCAAGAACATGCATGTTTATTTGCCCTATTTAATCAGGCACAGTGCTGCTTCCGCAATATGGGCAATCTTCCCTATATATCTTGTGACACTGGGCGCGGATAAATTATGGGTTGGGATTATCTATGGAATAAACCCGATAATGCAATTCGTTTCTATGTTACTACTTGATCGTTTCAAAACTGCAAAATTAATAACTGTTGGACTTGTTGGTTCGGCTCTGACGTTTTTTGGATATGCGATTTCACCGAATTGGCAGGTAGTCTTATTTCTTCAGATGCTTCTAGGCTTTTCTTGGGCTAATCTCTATCTTGGATCCTTGAAATTCCTGCTTAAGCACAATACCGAACAGGCAACAGCAACTGGAATGCTGAATTCAGTTTTTGGTCTATCAGGAATTTGTGGACCGCTTATCGGTGGTTTAATTCTGTTTCTTGGATTGAGACCCCTTCTTTTCTTTTCAGCGGGGTTGGCCGTGAGTGCAATTATAATTTCCAGAAGCCTAAAATTGCAAGAAAAATAACCCCTATTCCCGCAATAAGTGCGCCCAACCATCCCAAAAGACAGAGGCATGTTACGATAACACCAGCAATAAAGACACCCAACATAATTACCAAAAACGATTTCTTAAATTCAAGACCAAAAAGGAATGCAATGAGGGCACCAGTCCATGCGCCTGTGCCAGGTAATGGTATCGCGACAAATGCCAAGAGACCGATTTCCTCATATTTTTCAATGACCGTATTGCCTTTACGCCTCGTTCTCTTGAAGAGCCACTCAAAAAAATTGCCGATGGGCTTGATTTTAGACAGCACTTTCACGACTGGAGCAAGTAACCAGAGAATAAATGGAACGGGAATAAGATTGCCAATAAACGAAATCAAGAAAGCTTTTGGCCAAGCAATGTGAAAAAAATTAATAGCCATGGGTAATGCACCTCTTAATTCAATAATCGGTAGCATTGAGGTTATAAAGACTGCAATTTCAGGTGAAAGGCCTCTGGCAACAAGATCATGTGGTGTCATATTATGCCCCGCCTTCTTCGTAGAAACCAATCTATCGCCAAAAGGCATACTATTATTAAATAAATGATGGGTGCATCAAAACCGACTTTTTTTACAATATGACTTTCCTTCGGTTTCACATAAGTAAAGTCTTTTAATTCATCGATTGGATAATATTTGCCGCCTGTTTTTGTCGAAAGTGTTTGGAGATATTCTTGATTCAGCCCATGTGCAGTCTCAATAGCACCTTCTTTTATACTTATTTCCAGTTCATTACTACTCAGCAGTTCTTCGTTGAGTCTACCGAAAGCCTTAATATGGAAAGTGCCGCTTTTTTCAGCAATAAAGGAGCTTTTATAGAAACCTCTCTTTACTTCAAAGAACGGTATCTTCTTGTCCTGAACTTCTCCATAAAAATCGCCTCCACCAGCAAATTTGAAATCTCGATCAAAGCTTTGCAGCGTTAACTCGATTGTCTGGCCAACCGTGTAATCTTTGTCTACCGCCTGCAGAACCAAACGTCTATTTTTACCAACCATCGATACGAATCTTACTATGTCTGTAACTAAATAAGATAATACGTCTTTCTGTCTGAGTCCCATCTGAAGGAATTGCCATGTGCCTATATCCAGCACATTAATATGAAAAATCATACCTCTTCCATGCCCGCGATACGCGATTATTGGCATGTGATTTGTCTCCGCTACAATCACTGCGTTTTCTTTTACTCCTAACACTCTGTTAATATAAGAGAGGGGCGGATAGTCATCACCTGGTGTGAGACACGAGAATGGTTCAACAATTTTCACAACATGATTGCCTTTGATGGATGCGTCTGCAGTATTTATCGGTAAAATATCACGCCACTCATCTGTATGCCCTGTGACCGTTCCTACGAACAATATACCAAGTCCTTTTTTAACCATATCTTCAAGATTATTCCAAGGCAAAGTGCTGAGGTTGATATTATCAAGTATAAGCACATCAAATGAACTGAGTTCTAATTCTGTCAGCTGACTTTGCTTTCCGTCTAACTTGAGATATTTACTATCTTTAAGTTTTACTAATGGTTGAAAATCGATGTATTCATCCTGCGCAAGTACGCGCATTATGAATTTCGTATTAAATGATAAATGCTCAGTATAATAGAGAACCTTTATTTTCTTCTCCAACACTTTTAACGAAAATTCAAATTCGTTGTTATCATAGGTTTCCTCGCCAGGTTGTGGAGTTACACGCACAATATTTTTTTCTTCTCCTAATTGAGAAACATGTATCCGAAAACTAAAGCTATTCTTGGCTTTGATATTACTGAGAGGAAATGATTTACTCTGAGATTTATTTTTCTTGGCGGATCTAATTACAACCGTGCCTTTACCTCCCTCAAATTGTTGTGATTCGATAGTCACCTCGATTTCTACTGAGTCGCCGATAAATGCATACTCAGGATATAATACCTCTGCTATTGCCACATCCCTGTGTGGTGCAGCGCCTATACCGAAACAGTAAATGGGGATATCCAAATTCTCAATGTCAGTAAGGTAGGTATGACCGTAATTATGATTTCCGTCTGACACCAGCATTATTGCTGAAGGCTGTAATTCACTGATCTTCAGTATTGCACCTGCTATATTAGTGTATTTGCCAAAGGGTATGCTATCATCGGGCTTCAGTGAAAACAGACTTTCGCTGAAGAAAAAGGGTGAATGGGGGAATTCGATTTCTCTCGCTATGCGCGCCACCGTTGAGAAATAGTTTGCCATGCTTGCAGAATAATCAACTAAGAGCGCTGGTTGAATGCTCTTTTTTTTCATTTTTAGAGAAAGAACAAAGCCTGTTATTAGAATATAGAGCAGTATTATAGAAAAAATACGTAAAGGAGCGACTTTTAAATTTTTCCTATACAGATATAAAGTTAACCCAAGGGCGGCAATGCTAATTAATAAGACTATCAATATTTTTCTCTTCTAATTCTAGAATAATTATGTTTTCGCTGTCTGCCAAAGCTTCTGCGCTTCCAGAATATTTGTCACTTATCGCATCTACCATATAAGCGTTGGTGTCCCTGACCTCGAAGCTGAAATTACCTGAACGAATCAGGCTGATTCCCAAAGGATTTTCCCTTCTCAGAATTACGATGCCTGTTTTAATCAGAGTATCATTCAGCAAAACCTTGCCCTTCAAGATAAATGGTTTATAGCTCGTATCCGGTGTTATACTAGTGATAAATGCACCGACCGTGTTGCCGCTTACGTCACGAGCACCTCGATCTATGAACAGATAGTAGGTGGTGTCAGATTTCAACGAATCGGTTGCAGTATGCGGTATAAATTTACATGTTAGGTAATTTTGCCAGCTCGACTTCAGATCTTTTTTAGGCAGGATGTAGAAGTTCATGAATGTAGTATCCATAGCTTCGGAAAATGTGATATTGAAATATGCATGACGTTCTCCTTTTGAGTATTTAACGACCCACGGTTTGATAGTATCTGGATTTGTAGAACCGGAAAATGTTTTCTTAAAATTCCCTTTGTTTTGTGCGGTATCAAAGACATACCCAGAAACATCGTATTTCTTGTCAAATTGAATTTCGGTGAGCGCAAGAATTTCTGAAAGGGAAAGGGAATGATTCAGCGCCATGATCTCCAACGTGTCTGTGTCACTCGTAATCGCGAAGTTTTCCGGCTTCAGGCTAAGCGTATCTATTTCTTCTGAAAAAGTGAACTGTATTTGACGATTATTTAACGCTAACACCTTCAAGAGCCTTGGGCTGAGCCGATCTTTTGAGAGCGGTGGTTCTTTGTGTGCACAGGATATAATTGCAAATGCACTGAGCAACAACAAAGTAGTTGCCATTTTTTTCATGACTAATTCTATGCTCAACAAATGAAAAGTCAACCCCGCACCTTGTTCAATGACTGTTTTTGGAAATTCACCTGCGTTACTGGGTTTGTTCAATGACTGTTTTTGGAAATTCACCTGCGTTACTGGGTTCAAAAAAAGATATGTGTAATGGGTTTATAGAGAGCAGAACAAGGTGCGGGGTTTCGCTAAACGATCGACGGTTAACGAAGCGTTTTTCGTAAGCGAAAAACGCTGGATTTATCTTCTCAATATTCTTTCTATTCTTTGTTTCTTTTTTCCTTTTACCACATTTTTGAGGACATTTAGGGAGAGTGCTTTGTAGATGTTTTTCAGATTTTTGTTCTTTCTGAGGGTTTTTAAATGTGTTTCTACTATTTTGATGTCGCCGCGCTCAAGCGGTCCGCTCAAGGCGTTTTGAATGCCGTGATGCTTGATATTCCTCAGTGTTTCTTCGATGATCGGTAATATACAAGTTTCCATCTCTTTTCTTCCCCAGTTCAATTGCTGCGCTAATTCTTGAATGGCCGACATCAGACCAACAACAAAGTTCGATGAAAAAACACCTGTTAGATGATAGATCTCTTTCTCTTTTCTATTTAGGGTTTTCAGTGTGAAATACTCCTTTTTGAAAATCCTCTTGGCTGTGCTCAATGCTCTTTTATCACCTTCAATGAAGAGGATATATTTTCTACGGGGTGGTATTATGATTTCCGGAAATGTAGCAAAAGGGTGTATTGAGCCGCGATGCATACCTTTTGATTTGGGAAAAATGTTTGATGGTAAAAGACCGCTGAAATGGTATACATATTTTTCGCCAGTTATATAAGGTCTCGCTTTCTTGTACGCCGCCATGATCTGATCATCCGGTGTTGCGAAGAATAGGGCTTCGCTCTTCGTGCACAATTCTTTTAATGAAGGATTTTTTTCAATATTGAGCAACCTTAATGCTCGCTTTCTGTTTTTATTATTTATGTCATATGCACCGACGACAGAGTTCTTTTTTTTCAATAGATAGAAGAGTGTTGTTCCAACCTTACCACAACCGATTAACCCAATTTTCATGAATGATTATAGCACGAGATAAGCATTAGGTCAAGGTAATGCACTTCGTTACGTTCCCGCCCCCTGATGGCAGGAATACAGAACTTCCTCGTTCTCCTCCGTGATGGGAAGAATATGATCCTTCATCACTTCTCTTCCTTGATGGGAGCAATACAGAGCTTCCTCATTCCCCTCCATGATGGGAAGCGTATAACCCTTTATCATTCCCCTCTATGATGGGAAGCGTATAACCCTTTATCATTCCCCTCCCTTGATGGGAAGCGTATAACCCTTTATCATTCCCCTCCCTTGATGGGAGGGGATAAGGGGGAGGGTGAAATGTCTTTTATTATATATAATCACCCCTACACGCATAATACCCCCCTCCTTACATCCTCCCCACCTATGGGGGAGGAAACAAAAGTCAGGGTTATTCCCCACCTATGGGGGAGGAAACAAAAGTCAGGGTTATTCCCCACCTATGGGGGAGGAAACAAAAGTCGGGGTTTATTCCCCACCTATGTGGGAGGAATAAACGTGGGGGCTGTCTCTTCCATCAAAGGAGAAGGAGCATTGTGTGTTTTTCCTCGAGTAGACGTGAAATCGAACACACGGTTTTTTCTACTATCTACTTTTTGAATTTAGCTCTGCTGAATTCAAACCTGTACGCGTGCGTCAAGACTATCCAAAGTTTCTAACTTGGATTGCAGGGCAATGGCTTCTTCAATGTCGCCATGGATCAGGTAGACCTTTTTCAATCTGCCATTTTTACAGCTTTTCACATATTCTGTCAGGTCATTACCATCTGCATGGGCTGACAAACCTCCCATAAAAAATACTTTTGCACGTACTGCATATTGATCATTGAATATTTTGATCTTTTCACTTTTTTCAAGAATCTTGCGACCTAATGTCCCGCGCGCCTGAAATCCGGTTATCACGATTATATTATCATCGTTTTCGATCGAGTGAATCAAGTGATGTGTTACCCTGCCTCCTTCGCACATACCAGAGGCGGACATAATAATCATCGGTCCTTTAAGTCCGTTAAGGCGTTTTGATGCCTCTGTGTTTGGAATGTACTGCAGCCCCGGGAAGTTGAATGGATCGCTGTCAGTGAATATTTTATAGGTCTCCTTATCAAAACATTCAGGATGTCTTCGAAAAACATCGGTCACATTAGTTGCCAGGGGGCTGTCTACATAGACCGGAACATCTTTTAGTGCACCTTCATCATAGAGATTCTTTAGCATAGTCACAAGTATTTGTGTTCTTTCCACGGCAAATGCAGGAATGATTATTTTGCTTGCCTTCTGTTTCCCGATCTCGATTATTTTTCTGAACTCATCTGTCATGCCTTCGAAAGATTTGTGGGTTCTTCCACCATATGTCGATTCGAGGATCAAATAATCCAAATCATCAATCACTTTTGGATCTTTTATGATCGGCATGTTTTTTCTGCCCAGGTCACCACTGAATAGGATTTTTTTATGCTCAACTTCAAGAAGGATTATTGATGAACCGAGGATATGCCCAGCGTCGTATAAGGTGATTTTTACGCCACCCACAGGTTCGAATGATTGACCATAGTCAATAGTGCTGAACTGTTTCAATGTATTTTCTGCATCCTCCGTTGTATAAAGCGGTTCTTTTAAAGGGAGTCCTGCTTTCTTATGTTTCTTGTTAACGTATTCAATATCATATTCCTGAATTTTTGCTGAATCTAAAAGGAGGAGGGATGCAATATCTTTGGTTGCTGAGGTGCAGTAGATCGGTCCTTCAAATCCGCGCTTCGCTAGATTAGGTAGATTGCCTGAATGGTCGATATGGGCATGGGAAAGGACGACTGCTTTTATGTCCTTGGGCTTGAATGGAAAGGTTTGATTTATCCGTTCAGCATCTTCTCTATGTCCTTGGTAAAGGCCACATTCAAGGAGAAATTTCTGCTTTTTGTATTCAAAGAGATGGAGTGAACCGGTTACTGTGCGCGCCGCACCGATGAATGTAATATCCACATGCAATTATATCCAGGTTTTTGGGGGAGTCAACAAATCATTGTTAAATTGTCAGAGAAAAAAGAGATCGGTTTTCGGATGTGAAGAGCGTTTCGTTGATCGTTAATTATTTGACGTTGGTACGAAACCAGAAAGCGAAACCATTTCGCTCTTCGTAACCGATAAACGTTTTCTTTTATTCGCCGTATCTTTGATTTATTATTCTGATGAATTCTTCTCGCTCTTCGGGCGAGAGATCGTGAATTTCATCATACGGATCGTACTGTTCGTATGATGGTTCTTCTTCTACAACCTGTTTTGGTGAGGGTCTGAAAAACACAAAATAACCTAAAATGGCAGCGAAAAGAGCTGATGCTGCCACAGGGATGACAATGTGGTAAGGGAATTTTTTCTCAATTTTCTCATGGCTGATTCTATCATGAATTGTAACCGCAAAGTCATCCCAGTATGTTTCTTCAAATTGGCATTCGCAGGTTTCTGTCTCCTCAAATGTGCAGGTGCTCATACATTCACTCAAGAAGGACAGTTCCTCACGGCACATTGGACAGTGTTCTATGTGCTCACGGATTAAATACTCATCCTCAGTAGTAAGTTCACCTAACACCAAGTCTATAATTTTTTCTTGGATTTCAAAACAATTCATACTTTAGCCTTTAAATAATTTCGCAGATTTTTCACAGCTAAATGATGATTGACTTTCACAGTACTTATCGGCTTATTGAGAATTTCACTGACCTCTTGATATGGAAGGTCCTCGAGACTGCGCAGAGTGAAGACTGCCTTTTGCACTTCAGGGAGCTTCGCTACCGCCTTTCTTATCATCTCTTTGAATTTCTTCCCTTTGTAAATTTGCACTGGATCATCCTTTCCTGAGCTTGTAATCTCCTCGAATAATTCTTCAGTTGGTTTTTGTCTCTTAATAAAGTTCAAACAATTATTCACTGCAATCCTGTAAAGCCAGGTCGAAAATTTTGCCTTGCCTTTGAATTTATTTATCTTTTGATACGCCTTCAAGAACGTCTCCTGTGCTACGTCTTTTGCATCATCATAATTTCGCAGCATTTTATAACAAAGATCGTGAATCTTCACCTGATGCCTTCTGACTAATTCATCAAATGGCTCAAGCTCACCCGCCTTTACTAATGTTACCAATACCCCGTCGCTTAACTCTCTATATTTAGACAATTTATCTCTGAAATCGTTTACCCCGTTAGATGGCACCTTGTTCATTGAATTTTTTGGGTTTTTTATGACCGATCCTTTATCAATTTGTTTGTTCACCGTTAGATGCTCCTATCTAACGGGGCTTATCCCGCTGGATTTGACTGTCTTTATGCCAGCCTGCGTTTTCTTGTTTCTTATTGCATCCTTTGTCATCTTCTCGCTCATGGGCTATCGCTTTTTAGCTTTCTCTCGACCATCTTCATTAGTATATTACGTAATTCCCTAATAGAAAGTTTCTCTTTTTGCGCAATTTTCTTTAAATCTTCATATTCAAGTGAAAATTTAAGATCTCCACCGATTTCTGCAATTTTCACGTTTATCGCTCCGTATGGGGAGGTTATTTTATGTATTTTCCTCTTTAATATTAGCCTGTTAGTGTCTTTAATTCTGACACCGAGCGTGGTTGTTTCTCTGAGGAGGATATTCACTATATTATTTACATGCTTTTGACATAGAACCGTCAATAGTACTCCTGGTCGAGAATTTTTCATAATTGTCGGGGTCAAGAATACTTCTAATGCACCAGCTTTGTACAGTTTTTGAAAAACGATTTCATAATCTTGGGGGTTCATATCATCAATATTGGTTTCGATAACCGTGCATCGGTCAATAAATTTTCCATCTGATTCACCGATAAAGACGCGGAGAAGATTTGGATAGTTCTTTATATTCATGGAACCAGCGCCCAGACCAATGCTATCAATTCTTGAAAGAAAAACATTTTCAGTGGGCTCAGCGAGCGTGCTGATAATCGCGGAGCCCGTTGGTGTTGTGAGCTCGGCTGGGATAGGAAGAAATTCGACTGGGAAATTTTTCAGTAATTCTGCTGTCGCAAAATTGAAGGCAGGCATATTTCCTTCACGCGTTTTTATGAATCCCTTACCGGCCTTTAGGGGCTTGGAGAATATTTTGCCAACCTTCAAATAATCGATCGCTAATAAGGCCCCTGTTATGTCGAGTAGTGTATCGGCATCTGCAAGTTCATGGAGGTGAAGATGATGAATCCGATGGATCTTTTTTTCAACGGCAAATATCCGATTTAAAATTTTGATTACAGAAGATTTGATGTCAGGTGATAATCTACTCTTCTTGATTATGGGTATAAATCTGTCTGGCTTAACCCCTTTTTTGATTTTAAAACGCACATTTGTCGCACTCACACCGTGCCTTCTGACTTTGGATACAGTTAGATCGAATTTAGTGATGAATGCAAGTTTTTTCTTTAAGTAATCACGGGGTACGCCGCAATCAATCAGGGCAGCGAGGATCATATCGCCGCTTGCGCCAATTATAGGATCATATAACAGGATTTTCATAATTTGTTTATTGTTGAGGCAATGTATCCTGCACCGAATCCATTGTCTATGTTTACCACAGCAACCCCTGGAGCGCAGGAGTTCAGCATTGTGAGGAGCGGTGTAATACCTTTTAGACTCAAACCATAACCGATGCTTGTTGGTACAGCAATTATCGGTTTTGCAAATAGTCCGCCCGTGACCGAAGCGAGTACACCATCCATGCCAGCAACAACGACTAACACACGCGCCTTGCCGATATCCTTCCGAAAAGACAGTAATCTGTGGAGCCCAGCAACACCTACATCATAAATCCTTTTGACTCTGCTGCCCATTATTTCGGCTGTAACGGCTGCTTCTTCTGCAACTGGTATGTCGGCAGTTCCTCCAGTCAGAACACAAACGAAACCTGTCTGCTTAGCGCGTGGTCCAATATAGAAAATGCGTGCGTCCTTGTAATAATTGCCTTTCCTGTATTTTGACTTGAGCTTTTTGGCAAGCCTTGGTGCGATTTTTGTGAGCATAACCCTTTTATGGTATTTGAATATTCGAGCAGTTATTTCCAAAACCTGTTTTTCTGTTTTTCCTTCACCAAAAACAACTTCTGGAAATCCCTTTCTCTTCTCGCGGTGTAGATCAACCTTGGCATAACCGAGATCATCATAGGGATCGATGAATACGCGTTCTTTTCTCATGACTGCTTCACTTTGTCTCAAGGACATTCATGCTAATGCTGACAAACCATCTTCGGATAGAAAGGACATCAGGATATCAGGTAATCGGGTTGTGGTTATCAGAATAACAGGTCATCAGATAATGTTTTTTGTTCATCTTCTTGTTCCTCTCTTGTCTCGAATATAATTGACATAGCCATTTATTCCACGAATAACCTCTTCATATTTTTTGACCCAACGTCGAGCAACTTCTGGTTTGATATAATTTTTACCTGATAACTTTAGAATGTGATTCTGCGTTTCGCCAGCTTCTTTTCGCGCTGTAAGAAATCTTTCGATCTTGTCTTTGTAGTAATATGCTGTGTATCCCTCAGCAATATTGTCACACACAGAAAATGACGAACGTTCTACTTGATCCTTCAATCGATATTTCTCTTCCCTTGGCAGAGCTTTACATGATTTATGGATAAATTGCATCAGCTTATACGCTTTTTGCCATATCCAGAGTTTTTCAAAACCGGCAACTGATCTATTTTCTTTATTGACTGCCTTATTCTCCTGATATTCTGATACTCTGATACTCTGATATTCTTCATCCTGATCATCTGATATTCTTTTACTAGAATACCTCAGCGGAGAATTTGTAGATCTCAGCATCCTTCGATTTGTAAGCATTAGTTGGAAGTCCGGCTTTGTGGCAGGTTTCCTGAAGGAACTCTTCAACATTCCAGCCATATTCAGCGGCAACCTGCGGCAGCAGCAATCCTTGTGCGTATCCTTTTCGAATCATAAGGCCATCGCGACCAATGACTATATCTCCAAAATCTTTAACTTTTTCGAGAGGAGTCAGTACGGAAATCTCAATTTCTAATTTAGGGAGTTCGTCTTCTGTAACAGGAGGAAATCGGGGATCTTCAAGTGCAGCAGCCTTGGCCATTTCCTTACAGGCGATGTACAGTGGTTGATCGCCGATAATACGTCCAATACATCCACGTAGATTGCCATGGATATTTATGGTAACGAATATACCATAGGGTTCTTTTAATTTATCTGATATTTCTTTAAATTCAGGTGGTTTTTTACCCCTGACTGCTGCATCGATAGATTTTTGAGCGATCTCTTTGAGCTTCATCTTCTCGTTTTCGCTGAGTCCAAGATCAATACCTACTTCCAACTCTTCTCCCTTATAGAATAGTGCAGCTAAGTAGCCCACGACTTGAGAATAATCACCGGTAATATTGCCACTCGTTGCATACATAACAGGTTTTGCATGTGTTGCGCCGAGTTTTTTTGTAATAAGCATTGTCGCCATAATAGGACCACCTCCACAGGCTTCGCAACTGTCTTTGCTGAGCCTTTGATACAGGAGCTCTGGGTCATATTTGGAGACGGCGTCAATGACTAAATTGTCCAACCTTTCTGCATCTTTTTGCCCGTGAAAGTGCGACAGATCCGAGCTCGCAATGATCAGTACTTTCTTTCCCTTTACAGCTTTGATAATTGCATCGCTTAAAATCTCGCAGGTTGTATAATCTTGACTACCCATGATGATCTCTACCGTCTGAAATTTGTTTAAAACCATCTGGAGGAACGGAATTTGTATTTCCACCGAGTGCTCCTGACTGTGGGCATGTGGGTCATACTTGATATTATTGTTCTGCTTGATGATCGCTCGTGCGAGTCTTAGATCAAAATCAACTTTGCCTAATGGTGTTTCACGGCCAGCCATAGTATCAACTGATACGCCAGAGAATCCGTGATGGTGGCTTGGTCCAATGACAATAATGTCGTCAAATTCTTGATTCTCGACTGTCTTGTATGAAAATGCCGCAACCGGTCCAGAATATATGTAGCCGGCATGGGGTGTAACAAATCCATATATATCACCGTGTACCTTGGTGCGGACATTATCAAGGAAGGTTTGAATCATTTTTCTTAATTCAGTTTCCTTGTCTGGATACCAGGTACCTGCATGGACGGATTTACGGTATTCCTTGGGTTCGCAGTTTTGTACCATGATTATCACTCCTAATAAGACAATTTTTAAAAAAAAATTTTTCAACATGTAAGATGTAAACATGCAATCACTTTCTTTTTATGCGCCATTTGGTTATATGCTTGACACGCCTTCTCAGTTGGCAAAACCATTGTTTTGATGCCGTGTTGTTTAAGCCTTTTCATGGTTTCTTCATTTACCTTTAGCATCCCAGGTTGACCAGTACCGATGATTATGATATCGGGGTGGGCATCAATGATTTCTCTTATGTCATCCACTTCAAGATTATGGCTTCTTTTTCGCCACCATCTTGCATCAACATGATCTGGATAGACAATCACATCTGACCTATAGGTCTTACCTGAAATTTTAACTTCACCAAAGTTGTAATTTTCAATCATATGACTATCTTATAGATAAAAATATCCTTGTCAAGATTTAGAGAATTTGTTGCTATTGATTACAGAGATATAAAGAAGATTTTAGTGATTTGATATCACCGCAAATGGTATCACAGTGATCTTCTTGGAAGCGCCACCCTTGCAATGCTTGCAGCCATCAATGCCTTGAAAAAATCTCCGGGAATAAAAGGAATAACCGCCATGCCGATTGTCTGACTGAAGTCAGTTTTCATGAGGAGCGCAAAATTCACCGCACCGAAGAAGTAAATGATAAATACGGCAATCATCATTAAGCCAATCAACGGTAAGAATTGATGTGTTTTGTGATAGCGTTGTGTTGCCCATCCGATGAATAGAGCAGCTGGTATAAATCCGACAATATAACCCGCAGTAGGACCTATGGGCAGACCTCCAGAAGCACCTGCAAACCACGGGACACCAGCAGATCCGAGGAGAAGATAAAGGAGCATACTGAGTCCACCATAAAGTCTTCCCAAAAGAACACCGGCAAGTAGTACTGTTAGTACTTGCCCGGTAATTGGTACTGGTGTGAAGGGTAATGGTATGCGGATTTGTGCGCAGATACCTGTAATGGTTGCCATTCCTAAGCAAAAAAGCGATTTTTTTACCCACGTCAATTCATAAAACCATTTATAGTATGCCTCTTTTTTTACTTCCCATGTGTTCAATGTTTTAGAGATATTCAATGTTCCTCCTTTTCAAAAAATAGGGCTGAAAGAAGATAGAGAAATAAATCTTTTCTATTTAATTTAATGGCAAATTCCAAAATCCAAATGACAAATCAATCTCAAATTTCAAATTCCCCGGCCGTCAGAGCAAGTTTTGCATTTGACATTTGGTGTTTGATATTTGGAATTCTTCTTTTATCTTTTCTTATCCCCTCTTCTGCCTTGTTTTAATTGCCACCTAACGAAGATAGATTATTTTTTTCATCAATG
>SMTZ1_10003061_pt1 | contig 20686 bp, 23 predicted proteins | sample DeeMarSWOR136_30_FD_25667 | JGI IMG/M metagenome (IMG submission 25667) | reverse complement strand
ACGACCTCAGCGTCCTCGGTCGTCATCCCGTAGTCCGCCACGATGCTCGGCTTCACGCCCTTCTCTATGAGGAGCCTCAGCATCTTGAGCGCCCCGTTGGCGACGATCTTCACGTGCACCGGGCCGTGATCGTTGTACCCCAGCCTGTCAATCGCCAGCACGTTCGAGCACCTCCAGAGCGTCTGGAGCTCGACGTCTCCGTCTACGACGTCCAGTATCGACTTCAGCTTCACGTTCCCTTTGACGGGGATGCTAAGGATGTTTGAAGAGCTCATCTCTCACCACACCTCTGATAAACATATGTCACAGGAATTTAATCTACTCATTCCCCGACTTCAATCCGGATATCAGAGATCCCTTCTGTAGCAATCCTCAGGGCAGCTCTCGCACATCCTCTCATGGCTGCTCCTCGAGAGCTGGATACGCGTCAGCATCCAGAAGACGCAGAGGCCGATCGAGATGAGGTCGGGGCCCAACTGCCCCCTCGTATCCACAGCTACAAGGACGAGAGAAAAGCCCACGACAAGGAGGGCGTTCATCAAGGCCCTAAGGATTGGGACCCTGCCCTTGGGCAGAGGGATGTACAGGAGGCATGATGCCACGAACACTACACCGACGTACCCCGCATAGATCGGCGGGCTGAACACTCCCAAGAAATGGAGGCTGGCTATGGCTGATGCCGATATGGAGCCCATGAGCAACCCTGCACAGCTAGCGCACACGCGTTTCCCCCTGAAGCTGAACTCGTGGCCTCTGAATTCTTCGCAGACCGGGTGGTGGCCGTGGACCAGGCGCCTGTTGAAGAACAACGTGTAGCGGGATGGGTCGACTTCCTCGGGCAACTGTGTTGAGGGGCTGCAGTGATGGGGGAAGAAAGTCGCGACGCTTCCAAGCATGCAGAGGAGGGTGAAGACCGACCAGGCGATGGCGCTTCCCTCAGTTTGTGCAGAGCTTACTGGCCTCGACAGGAATCCTATGATTACTAGAAATCCAGCTGTTGACAGGCCTAGAGAAACCCACTGCGTCAGATCTTCTCCTCTCAAAGAGTTCCCCTGATGACTGCGCGTTGATTCTATCGTATTGAAGGGCAATATAAAATGTAGAAACAAGTTGATAATGAAAAACTATCTGGATGCTTCATCGGTAGAAAAATGGTGGGGGTCGCTACCGTTTTGACAGAACATTTATGACTATGAGGAGGCCGAAGGCGATGATGAAGACGGGCCAGAGCCTGTCCCACTGCGCCCATCTGTAGACGTCGCCCAGCAGCGCTGTGATCCCCCAAATGATTATCAGGATCCCGAACAGGACTCCGAAGACCGGCACTCCGCCCCTTGTTCCGAAGCACCAGTCCTCTTCCTCCCTCCTCCTGTACGTCCTGTAGCTTGGAGGACGAAGGGGAGCGCCGCAGCTCTTGCACTCGACGGCGCTCTCTTCATTCTCTGCTCCACACTTGGTGCAGTAGACCATGTCAGATACAACCAATTTTAACTCGGAAAAACAATTATAGAAACGTTGCTGTTCTGAGAGAGATTTTTCCTAGATTTTCATCATATTTACGCGATTTCCCCGTCTTTGTGTTCTCTTTTCACTAGAGAAGCCAACAAATATTTGACGAATCGCGGATCTCTGGGTATCAGGAAGGGCGTCCTCCTCTTGTACTCTTGGTACGCCTCTCCGAACCTCTCTTCGAGGTGGGGCTCCTCCTTGAACTTCACGATCGCCACGTTGACCGCGAGCACGATGATGGTTATCGAGGTCGCCATGCCGATCGAGCGGAACATGATGCCCATCCCGCAGGGGAGGAGGGAGTAGCCGAGGACCATCGGGTTGCGTGTGTAGGCGTAGAGCCCGCCGGTCACCAGCTTCCTCGTCCGAGAGCCCTCGTGTGCCTCGCCCCAGGGAAGGCCCTCACCAAGCCTGTACAGGAGGCGTGTGGATTTTATCCCCGTGGTGAGGCCGAGGACGAAGACGATTGATCCGAGGAGCAGATTCATGGGGAAGGGCGGGAACGCCGGCAGATCTAGCGCTCTGTCCACGAACCTGCCCACCAGGTAGGTGATGACGGGGATGACCACGAATATCAGCACGTAGATCGAGAGGTGCCTCCGGTTTATCGGCGGGGCTCTCCCACCCATCTCCTTCATCCCTGCCTCCATCATCGTTCGATTGCTGGGCTAGAAGAGGCTTCTCAGCCCCGTGAGTATGGCCTGACGGGCGAGGTACTGGTAGGTCCGCTTGGTTATCGGGTTCTTGGAGAAGAAGTTCCTGTACCTCCTCGGCCACGAGCCAAAGAAGGACTGGTAGCACTCGTAGAGCTCCTCCTGGACCTCCTTCCTGGTCAGGCTGTCCGTGGGCATGATCGCGTGTATCATGTCGTAGTCGCTCCAGTCGGTGCCCTCTATCCAGCCCCTCCCCTTCGCCTCCTCATAGATCTCCGTGCCGGGGAAGGGCGTGAGGGTCATGAAGGTGGCTATGTCGGGGTCCACCCAGTCGGCGTACTCCCTCAGGGCTTTGATGGACTCGTGAGTGTCTCTCCTTTCGCCTATTATGAAGGTGCCCTGGGAGAAGATGTTGTTCTCCCTGAGGAGCTCGACGGCCTCCTTGGATACTGACCTGCTCAACTTCTTTCTTCGGAAGGCCTCCAGGGTGTCTGGATCGGGGCTGTCGAATCCCACGAGCATCCAGATGCACCCCGCCTCGACCATCTTCGGGAGGAGCTTTCTGCTGTTGACGATGTCGTCGCAGCGTGCCTGGCAGAACCAGGAGACCTCCTCCATGTCTCGCTTGATCAGTTCGTCGCACAGCTCGTCTATTCGTTGCCCTAGGCCCAGGTTGTCGTCTGTCAGCCAGAAGAACCTGCTACCGTATTTCCTGCGTATGTGCTCCATCTCGTCTGCTATCCGCTGGGGCGTCTTCGACCTGTGGTTCCTCTTCCAGAAGCTCCACTGGGAGCAGTAGCTGCAGTTGTGGCGGCAGCCCCTCGAGCCCTCGACGATGGCGAACGGGACGTCCTTCTCCGCCATGAGGGCGAAGTAGTATTCCCCCATGTGCTCCTCCACGTATTTATAGCCGGGGAAGGGCAGGGAGTTGAGGTCGCAGATCAGGGGCCTCTCAGGGTTGTGAACAACTTCGCCCTCGTGCCTGAAGGAGAGGCCGGCGACGTCGCGGGGTTCTTTCTTCCCTTCAATCGCGTCGATGAGCTCTAGGAGCGTCTGCTCCCCCTCTCCTCTCACGACGTAATCTATCTCGGGGTAGGCCTCCAGGCTCTCATTGGCCAGGGCTGTGAAGTGCTGCCCTCCAACGACCGTGGTGATCGTGGGATCGATCTTCTTTGCTAGCTCCGCCGTCCTTATCGCAGTGAAGGCGTTTGTCGTTCCGAGGCCGCTGGGGGCTACGATGTCCGGCTTGGCGGCCTCAATTCTCCGCTCTAGGCCATCCCAGTCGAGGTCTCCAGCCTGGCAGTCGAGCACCTCGATATCTATATTGGGATTGTGGTCTTCAAGGTAGGCTGCCAGGGCCAGGATTCCGAATGGGGGTGAGATGTACTGCCCCATTATGAACCAGTAGTCCTTGGGGGGCTCAATGAACAGTATTCGCAAGTCTGACAGCCTTTTGCGGGTCTTTGTTATTCTTCTAGGAAGAGCGATAAAACAGTTTGCGATGCCGGATGAGGTCCGTTGGGCTATCTGCACCCTTTTCACTGGTGGCTCCTTTTTCTAGATGAGCTCAAGATTTATTCATGGAAACCTAAAAATAACTGGCTTCATGTCTACATCAGATAATTGAGTGGTTCTGGTGAGTGTATGATTGAACTCCTAATTCCGTCGTTCTTCATTGCTGTCTTCTTGATCATAATTCTAGCCCTCTCAATGTTCATCGTGAATCAATGGGAGAAGGCGGTGATAATACGGTTCGGACGGATCGTTGATGTCGTAGAGCCGGGGCTCCACCTGCGCATCCCTGTACTAGATTCCGTGAGGAAGGTTGACATGAGGACGCAGACGGTCGACCTAATGGGGCAGTCGGCCATCACGAAGGATAACATTTCCGTGGGAATTGACGCTGTCGTCTTCATGATGATCGAGAACGCGGAGAGGGTGATCACCCAGATAACCAACTACAGAGACGCGGTCTCCAAGTACGCCCAGACTGCCATAAGGAACATCATCGGGCAGTACAACCTGGACGACCTCCTGGAGAGCCGGGAGGAGATAGCCCTGAAGCTGAAGGAGGAGATAGACAAGCTCTCCAAAAACTGGGGAATAGACATCTCGAGAGCGGGCCTCCAGGACATAAGCCTACCCGCCGACATGAAAAGGGCGTTCGCGGTTCAGGCCGAGGCGGAGCGGGAGGCGAGGGCCATACTGATAAAGGCCGACGCCGAGCTCAGCGCCTCCACGAAGTTGGCGGAGGCAGCCAAGAACATGCAGGACCCCAATGCCATGCAGCTGCGTATCCTCGCGACGATAAACGACGTGAGCAAGGACCAGAGCAACACGATAATATTGGCTCTACCGCTGGAGACACTGAAAGCCGCCGGGGTTCAGGGCGTCGCAAGCATGTCCGCAATAAGGCCGAAATACGAGCAAGCGCCCTGAGTTTATACGGCCTTTTTTTCCTTTCTAGAGAATTAGCAGAAGCTGAGGCAGAAGTGTGAGCACGCCCAGGGCTATGCAGAGGCTCCAGAATCTTATCCTCCTCGCGGCCCTGAGGAGGACATCTATAGTCAGAATCGCCGTCACGAAGGAAGCGGCAACTGCTAAAAACATGCTGATCTCGAAGGTGGGGACTCCCTCCACGATCACCATCCCCAGGGCCGCGGCGAAGACAGCCGGGATGCTCATCAGGAAGGAGATCCTGAAAGCCTCCTCGCCGGAGAAGCCCATCATCAACAGAGCTGACGAGGTGAAGCCGGACCTCGATACTCCCGGTATCGCCGAGAACCCCTGTATCAACCCCATGACGACTCCCTCCCTCGTCTCAAGGGAGCCCGGACCCCTCTTGTCCGACTCTGCAGCCCTCCTCTGAACCAGGCCGGTCGCCACGAGAGCGATGCCCGTCAGGCCCAGCAGCGCCTCCCCGTACAGGCTTGCGCCCCTCACGAACAGGTAGAGCGGCAGACCGATGACGCCCGTCAGGATGGTGGATATGAGGAGAAACCTGAACAGCCGCTTCTTCTCATCGGACTCCCGGGAAAGGATGCCGATCACGTCCCTTCTGAAGTATATCAGTGCGGCCAGCCCCGTACCGATGTGCAGGTAAATGGAGTAGATTAGAGCGCTTGTCGAGTCGATCCCCAGAAGTGCAGTCATCAACACTACGAGGTTACCCTGGCTGGAGATCGGCAGCCACTCGATGATTCCCTGGAGGAGGCCTATCAGTATGGCGAGCGTCAGGGGTGACACGAGGAAACTGGTACGCGCTGCTGATAAAACATCTCCGACTAAAAAATGAGGTTGGGACAGGCTGAGGCGGGGTGAGGCTACCTCGTCCTTGTCCAGTCCCTGCCCAGAGTCTCCCGGGCTATTACGAGCTTCTGGATGTTGGCTGCCCCCTCGGCCCCGATGCAGTAGCTCATGACTCCCCTGTAGCCCATCTCGAGCGGGCACTCCTTCGTGTAGCCGTACGCCCCCATCCAGAGAAGCACACGCCTGAAGGTGTCGAGGGCGAGGTGCGGCGCTAGATACTTGCACATGGATATGTACTTGGAGACCTCGAGGGCGCTGAAGGTGCCGTGCTGGTACTTCTGGTCCATCATCCAGGCGGTCCTGTAGATGAGAGACTTGACTGCCTCGTGGTGGGCGGCCATCTCAGCGAGGTCGAACTGGATCCCCTGGTACTTTGCCAGGGGCTGCTCGAAGGCGCGCCGCTCCTTGATGTAGTCCATCCCGATGTCCAGAGCCCGCTCCGCTGCGCCCACGCAGCTGGCCGAGACGAGGACCCGGGCGGCGTCGAAGCCCTCCATCGTGAGGTAGAAGCCCCTCCCCTTGTCCCCGATCTGGTGCTCCTTGGGTATCTTGACGTCGGTCATCTTGAAGCCGCCCGTGCTAATCGCCATCCTGCCCAGGTTGTCGAAGCGCTTCGTTATCTCCACCCCGGGGGAGTCGAGGGGAAGGTAGAAGGCCGTCATGCCTCTATATCCCTGGGACCTGTCGTGGTACCCCGTGACGAAGTAGCCTCCGCCCAGCTCCTGGCACTCGGCCGTCCCGCTGATGTAGGTCTTCTCCCCGTTCACGATCCAGCCGTCATCCGCCTCCTTGAGAGCCGTCTTGAAGGCCGCGACGTCGGACCCTCCGCCAGGCTCCGTGACCCCTATGCCGATGAAGGCGTCGCCTGACACGGCCTTCCTCAGGCAGTCGTCCCTGACCGCGTCCGTACAGTATTTGTCGACCACGTAGCCCCAGCTTGCCTGCACGAGGAAGAAGACTGGGAGGGCGACAGAGATGTCGGCGTATCCCAGCTCCTCGGCCGCTATCGTCGTCGTCACCCAGTCGGCTCCGGCTCCTCCGTGCTCCTCCGGCAGCGTCATGCAGAGGAGGCCGAGGTCTCCGATGCCCTTGATGAGGCTCTTGGGGAGCTCGTGTCTCTCGTCGTTCTCCCTGACCTTCTCTATTGGGAGGTTCTTGGAGAGCCACTCCCTCACGGCCTCCCTGAAGAGCTCCTGCTCGTCCGTGAAAGAAAAATCTACCACTTTAAGTTTCACCTATTCAATCATGTCCCTCTCCTTTTAAAGAACTAACGATGCATGGCAGCAGAATGAATATGTCCAATGACGCCCCGTATCGCGGCACAAAATCAATATACCTCGTTACTCAGTTCGCTCCGCATCCTCCACCCACATTTTAAATTACCTGAATCCGAAATCTATCAATTGAGAGTCCAAGTTGTCAAAGATAATAGTCCTCGGGTGCGGCCTCATGGGGCCGACCATCTCGCGAGACTGCGCGGAGAGCGATGAGGTGAGCCGCGTAGTCGGATGCGACATCGACGACGGGAGGCTGGAGAGCTGTACCAGGTTCGTATCGAGTCCCAAGTTCGAGGCCATAAAGCTCGACATCACGGATCAGCCCGCCCTGGTGGAGATGATAAAGGGCTTCGACGTGGTGGTCAACGCCTCGGCGGCTAGATTCAGCATGGCGGTGCTGGAGGCCGCAATGAAGGCCGGTGTAGACGTGGTGGATCTCTCTGGGGGCAGCATCCCTCTCAGGGGAGACATCTACGCCACTGTCGAGGACGCCGGGATTACCGCCATCCCCGGGTGTGGCGTCGACCCCGGGCTCATCGACATCCTCTCGGGGCGCGGCATGGACACGATGGACGAGGTGGAGGAGGTCCACTTCGCCTGCGGAGGGCTGCCCAGGGACCCCGAGCCTCCCTTGGACTACAAGATAGTTTTCGGCGGGAAGAGGATGCCCATCAGGCCAGGTAAGGTACCGATGATCCTTGAGGGGGAGCAGGTGATGGTCGACCGCTACGACGACCTGGAGCCCGTCTACATCGAGGGCCTTAAAGACATGGAGGCCTTCTACGACGGCTTCCCCTCCTCTCTCCTAGAGCTCTGCAAGGAGAGGGGCGTGAGGACCTTCAAGGGCAAGACGGTCAGGTACGCCGGCTTCGTGGACCGGCTCAAGTTCCTACTCGACCTGGGCGTGATAAAGGAGGAGCCTGTAAAGTATCGAGGCCAAGAGGTCTTCCCCCTGGACTTCTTCCACGAGCTCATCTACCCGATCGTCAAGTTCGATGAGGATGTGGGGGACAGGGACATCACCGTCCTGCTGGTGAGGGTGGAGGGGAGAATTGAGGCCTCCGACGTCATTATGACATACGAGATGGTGGACTTCTACGACGAGGAAAAGGGGATCACCTCGATGGCGAAGACGACGGGCTACACGGCCGCGATCATCGCCCGGATGCTGGCTAGAGGGGACATCAAGGGAAAGGGGATCCAGTGGCCCGTGAGGTGCATAACCGGCGGCCTCTTCGAGGAGCTGATGGCCAGCCTGCGGGAGCGGGGCGTGCAGGTTACCGAGAACGTGCTCAAGATCACGGAGCTTTGACCTACGCACAAGATGCTACTCAAATCTCATGTCGAGGGAGGAGATGACGTACTCTGAAGTCCATTTTTTACCCGTATTTCCTAACTCACTGACTTTCTCTGCATCCGCTGTGTCTCGTTATAACGTTCACTCTCACTTTTTTTGTAAAGTTTTTTACATGTATTGACCTCATATGAAAGCGGGCGGTGTATCTCACGGATCTCGCCAACAGCTCGCACCTGTTCCTGATCGCCATCTTGGTCCTCACAGTCGTTGCCAACCTCTTCCTCATGTACCGAGTCTTCACTAAGAAGGGCAAGAAGGCTGAGCCTGTCGAGCCCTCCTCCTGCAGGTACTGCGAGGTCTTCGCGAGCCTGGGCAACGTCGTTTGCCCCAATTGCGGCAGGTCGCTGCAGAAGCCGGATGGTGTGACTGCCGAACAAGAGCAGTGAATCTACTCCGTGGAGCCGACCTGAAAGTCTCTTATAGAGATGCGCCTCATCTTGGAGTGGTGATTGGATGGGATTCTGGCCCGAGGGCTACAGGTGTTGCGTGAACATATCCTTCGACTACGACTCGAACAGCGCCCTTATGTGGCGTGCCCCCCTTGACGTTGTCGCCCAGAGCAGGGGCAGGTTCGCCCCCAACGTGGCTATAGGCCGCATTCTCGATATGCTGGACAGGCAGGAGATAAAGGCCACCTTCTTCACGCCAGGGTGGACCGTAGACCAGTTCACGGCCTCCGTCCAGGAGATCGTCAGCAGGGGCCACGAGCTGGCCGCCCACGGGTATATCCACGAGAGGCTTGCGGAGATAAGCAAGGAGGCGGAGGAGCAGGCCTTCCAGAAGGGGCTTGACGCCTTCGAGAGGGTGGGTGTGAGGCCTGAGGGTTTCAGAGCGCCATATTGGTTGATAAGTGATAGAACCATTGAGCTTGTTCGAAGGCTTGGTTTTCGCTATGATTCCAATATGATGGATTCAGATATGCCCTACATGCTCACTTGGAGGGGGGAGGAGACCGGCCTCGTGGAGCTCCCCGTCGAGTGGATGCTCGACGACTGGCCCCAGTTCGAGACCCACAGGAGGGGGCCCCAGGCGGCCTACGAGGTCTGGAAGCCCGAGTTCGAGGGCATCCACGAGCTGGGCAGGTACTTCGGCCTCACCTGCCACCCCCAGGCCATCGGCAGGGTCTCCCGGCTGAGGATGCTGGAGAGGTTCATCTTGGAGATGAAGCAGAAGGGGGACGTCTGGTTCGCAACCTGCAAGGAGGTCGCCGACTGGACCAGGAAGCAGCTGGACTAGGTCTCCCTCATCGCCTTGATGGCTGACAACAGCCTGGGGAGCGCCTCGCCAGAGGGGGCCCTGATGTTGACGTCGCACACGTTGCTCAGCTCGGACGGGTAGGGATTGATCTCGATCAGCACTCCCCCGTTCCTCTTCACCTGAATGGGTAGACCCGCCGCCGGGTAAACGCCCGCTGAGGTGCCCACCATGAGCATGCAGTCACATCTCTCCGCCTCCTTGAAGCATCTGGAGAGCACATTGGCGGGTATGGGCTCACCGAACATAACAGTGTCCCCCTTCACAATCCCCCCGCACTCCGGGCACCTAGGCGGCAGCTCCGACAAGTCGAATCCCTCCAAGGGGAATCTGGCACCGCATGAGACGCACCTCAGCTTCCGCCTGTTGCCATGGATCTCCAGGACGTTCCTGCTCCCCGCCTCTATGTGCAGGTTGTCGATGTTCTGGGTGATGAGGGCCCTTATCAGCCCCATCTCCTCCATCTCAGCGAGGGCAAGATGGCCCGGGTTGGGTCGAGCCTCCTGGATGGCTGATCCGAGCTCCCCGCGTCTCCCCTGGCTCAGCCTGTTCTCCCAGTACTTCTTTGGGTCCCTCTGAAAGCGGCGGTAGCCGTCCATCGGGGGCTCCCCGCGCTCAGTCCAGATCCCCCCGGGGCCCCTGAAGGGCCGTATCCCGCTCTCCACGGAGACGCCCGCCCCCGTCAGGGCAACAACGTAGCCCGCCCCGAGGATCAGGGATGCTGCCCTCTCGATCGGATCCATCGCCTCTCCCCTGCTTATAGGGTTGGAGTGTTGAAAAATCCTACTTCCTTCTCTCCCTGAGAGCTCTAGTTAGAGCTGGCAGCACCTTGTACAGGTCCCCGACTATTGAGTAGTCAGAGAGCTCGTTGATGTTGGCCGCCTCGCTCTCGTTGATGGAGACAATGATCTGGGAGTCCCTGATGCCCGCCGCATGCTGTATAGTTCCAGAGACGCCGCAGGCCACGTAGAGCTTCGGCTTCACCTTGTGGCCGCTAATCCCTATCCACTCGTCCATCCAGCCCATGTCGGCTGCTATCGGCCTGGTGCATCCCATCTTCGCGTCCAGAGCTGTAGCTAGCTCCTCCAGGAGACTGAGGTCATCCTGCGCCTTGAAGCCCCGGCCCGCGGAGACTATCACAGACGCCTCCTCGAGGGCCACCTCCTCCTTCCTCTTCTCCCTCCTCTCAACAACCCTGACTCTAGGCCTCGGCCTCTCGAAGCCAAGGTGGACGATCTCGCCCGTCTTGGGTTTAGGTTCTTTCTCCTGGAATGTGAGGGGGGCCACGGTGGCGATGTGCGGCGCCTTTCGGCTGATCTCGCTCGCTATCGTAGAGCCCCCGTAGGTCAGCCTCATGGACGTCAACCTGCCCTCTTCGTCAACGTCGAGGTCGATGCACTCTGTCATGCACCCCGTGTCGAGGACTGCGGCCAGCCTAGGGGCCAGCTCCTTGCCCCTCTTCGTAGCACCTATGATGACTACGTGGGGAGAGTCGACTTTGATGGCCTCGACTAGGGCTGAGCGATGCCATTCGGCCTCAGTTGAGGGATCACTGGGCTTTTCTGCTAAATAGACGACATCAGCTCCGTGCTCATGGAGCTCAGTCTCATCTGGATTCTTTGAGCCCACGACAAGAGTTGACAGCCTGCCTTCCAACTTGGCCGCCAGCTCCTCGCCCTTCCCAAGAAGCTGAAGCAGGAGGGCCCTGTTCTCTGAGTAGACGAGGACGCCTTTTTTAGAGCTCATGACTCCAGGACCCCCTCAGCAATGATTGCCTCAGCGAGCTTGGCCGCAGCATCCTCGACGGTCTCAGCCTCTATGACGATTCTCTTCCTCTCGACGAGGGGGGCCGTCACGTCGAGAACCTCCACCGAGGAAGCCGCGTTGATCTCCTCAGCCGCCAGGCCAAGGGACGAGGCTTCCCACTCCTCCGTCGGCTTGCGCTTCGCCTTCATGATGTTCATGAGGGAGGGTATGCGGGGCTCGTTGACCTCCCTCACGACCGAGACGATGGCTGGCAGCTCGACCTCAACCACCTCGTCGACGTCCTCGAGGTCCCTCACGGCTCTCAGCCTCCCCTCCACCAGGTCCATACTCTTGACGTAGGTCAGGATCGGGAGATCCAGCAGCTCGGCAAGCCTGGGGCCGATCTGCGCGGAGAGGCTGTCCAGCGACATCTCGCCGCCGAGGATGAGGTCATAGTCCCCGATCTTCTCCAAGGCAGCCTTCAGTACCTTGGAGGTGACGAGGGCGTCCAGCCCCGTCAGGGAGCCATCGTTGACGATGTACGACGCGTCTGCACCCATGGCCAGGGCCTCCAGCATGACCGTCCTTGTCTTGGGGTTTCCCACTGAGAGGGTGGCGATCTCGCCTCCGTGCGCCTCCTTGAGCCTGATCGCCGCCTCCAGGGCCCTCTTGTCGAGGTCGCTTATCCTCCGCTTGACGCCCTCGAGGCTCGGCTTCCGCGTCGATGGATCGATTTTCATCTCGTTCAGATCGACGATGTCCTTCAGAAGAACGACGATCCTGGTCATCGCAAAACTCCTTGAGATCGAGATTAGTCTGGGCATCACTATTTAGCTTTACCATTCACGAAAAATCCACGAACCTCCTATAATGAGCGTAAACGATTATGGGTTAAACGGTGAGATCTCGTTTTGATTTGTGCCTTGAGTAGAGTATTCACCCACAGGGCATCTCGTGTATAAGTAAACTTGGCCCTACTTTGAATGGAGAGCGTGATCAACGAAGATGACGGACCTTTTCTTCAAACTAGATTAGGCGGAAGCACAAGGATACTCTGTCGCCCTCGCTGATGAACTCCGCCTTCACCCTGGATCCAACTGTAACTTCGTCCTCACTGCCGACGTCGAGTATGAGGCCCGATATGCTTGGCCCATCGTCAAGCCTCACGACCCCCACGGTGTATGGAGATCTCCCCTGCATCCTGGTCAGGGGGACGTAGATGACAGTGAAAGATTTGATCACGCCCTCGCTCCCGAGGTCGACCCAGTCGAGTTCTCGGCTTGAACAGTTGGGGCATAAGGGTCTGGGAGGTAAGTGAACTGCGCCGCAGTCACGACATTCCGTTCCTCGTATTCGCTTCTCCCTCAGGTAGTCGCTGAAGGACTTGGAGGTGAACTCTGCCATTACATTCACCTCCCGAAGATTTGGACGGCCACAGTCGCCCCTGAGGCGCCCACGTTGTGGACGAGGCCAACTTCGGCATCCGCCACTTGGTGCTCGCCCGCCTCCCCCCGGAGCTGATTGAAAATCTCGTACGCCATCGCCGCACCCGTAGCGCCGACGGGGTGCCCCTTCGCCTTCAGCCCTCCATCGGGGTTCACGGGCTTGTCTCCCTTGAGCGACGTCCTTCCCTCAACCGCAGCTTTTCCCCCCTCCCCCTTTGGGAAGAAGCCCAGGTCCTCGGTCGCCAGCACCTCGGCTATCGTGAAGCAGTCGTGAACATCAGCCACGTCTATGTCCTCTGCATTGAGCCCTGCCATCCTGTAGGCCTGAGAAGCAGCCAGGGTCGTCGCCCTCAAGGACGTCAGGTCCTCCCTGTCGTGTAGGGCCATCGAGTCCGAGGCCTGGCCAAAACCCCTCAGGTGGACAGGGGTGTCCGTGTACCTCCTCGCTACCTCCTCCGACGCCAGTATCACGGCCGCAGCGCCGTCACTTATGGGGCAGCAGTCGAAGAGCCTCAGCGGGTAGGCGATGACAGGGTTGAGCTGTGATCTCAGGAATTCCAGCTCGTCCCGGAAGGTCATGCCCTTCCTCTCCCCCAGGCTCCTGGCCGTCTCCATGATGTCCTGCTGGAAGTGGGCTTTGGGGTTCAACTTGCCGTTGCCGTGGTTCTTGATAGAGACCGCGGCTAGCTCCTCCCAGGACGAGCCGTGCCTGCTGAAGTGGGCGTTGGCTATCGCTGCGTAAAGACCCGGAAACGTGAACCCGGCACCCACCTCGTATATCGCGTCAGCCGCCATTGCGAGGGTGTCCGTCACCTCCTCGGTGCTCAGCGTCCTCATCTTCTCAACGCCGGCGACCAGCACAACGTTATACGCCCCCGAGGCTATGGCCATAGCCCCCATGTTCAGCGCGACCCCCGAGCTGGCACAGGCGTCCTCCACCCTCGTCGAGGGCCTCGGCGCCAGCCCAAGCCAATCCACCGCCAGCGACGCAGTGTGGGCCTGCTTCTCGAACGCGTCGCTGGAAAAATTCCCTATGAATAGTGCTTCCACGTCCCTGATGCGGAAGTCGCGATCGACTGAACCCTCTGCCTCGACCGCGGCCTCGACAAGCAGCTCGCGAGAGGTCTTATCGGCGTGTATTCTGTGGTGGAACCGGGTCATACCGGCTCCAATCATCGCCACTCTCCTCGACAAGCCCATCGGAACCCCTCAGACAACTCAACTTGGGAGCCGAGTTAAAAGTTGTGACGAAAAGTAAATCGACAATCGCCGTATCACACAGTCGACGTTACTCTGCTGGAAAAGCTTTAAACTCCCTTCGATAATATGAGTTGGAGTAGATATGAGCATAGCCTTCGTCCTCATCAACACGAACATGGGCCTCGAGGGAGAGGTGACAAAGGACCTCAAGGAGATAAGCGAGGTAAAGGACGTGTACAGCGTCTACGGCGTCTATGACCTCGTCGTCCGGCTTGAGGCGGACACGATGGAGGAGCTGAAGAAAGCGATAAGCGACAGGGTCCGCCGCCTAAAGAACGTTAGGACAACACTTACCATGATAGTTGTTTAAATCATATTAAACTCACTTTTTATCACATCAGGATAAGAGGCATTCCTCTACCCATGTCAGTCTTTTTATACAAAGAGCGGTAGGGTAGGGGGATAGATCAATGAGGTGTCAAAAGGGTTTCACAGCCTGGTTCACCGGCTTTCCCTGCTCGGGAAAGACCACTGTAGCAGATGGTGTGGCGGACGTCCTGCGAGAAAGGGGCTACAGGGTCGAGAGGCTCGACGGGGACATCGTCCGCAAGGGCTTGACCAGCGACCTCGGCTTCTCCAAGGAGGACAGGGACGAGAACATCAAGAGGGTAACCTTCGTTGCGAAGCTTCTAACCAGGAACGGCGTCGCGGTCCTCGCGACATTTGTCTCCCCCTACAGGGAGAGGAGGAGGAAGACGAGGGAGGAGATTGGGGAATTCGTCGAGGTCTACACCCGCTGCCCGGTGGAGGTCTGCATAGAGAGGGACATCAAGGGCATGTACAGGAAGGCCCTGGCCGGGGAGATAAAGAACTTCACGGGGATAGACGACCCCTACGAGGAGCCTGAGAACCCTGAGCTCATCCTCGACACTGACAAGGAGAGCATAAAGGAGAGCGTCCAGAGGGTGCTGGACAGGCTTGAGGAGCTGGGATACGTCTCGGCGCCTTGAGCTACCCCTCTCCTTCCTTTACATTCTGTTGTCCTAGCTGGTTCGCATTTGGCTGATCCTGTGTTCCACTATCTGCGTGACGCCTCTCTCCACCGACCAGCTTGAGCTGTAGCCGAGAGCCTTCTTGATCTTGTCAAGGCGGTAGCTGAGCAGCTTCGTCTCTCCCGGCCTGGGCGGAAGGTGTATTGCGTCGACATCGCGGCCCGTCGCCTCTCTCAGCTTCCTGCGTACGAGGTTGGCCAGGTCGCCTATCTTCATCGTCTCGCCCCCCACGTTAAAGGCGTCGCCGCCGTCCCCCTCGTATTGGATGGCGAGCTTGATGGCCTCGACGATGTCGTTGACGTGGACGAACTCCCTGCTGCTCTCGCCGTCGCCGTATATCGTCAGGGGGTCCCCGTTCAGGCCCTGCCTCACGAACTTGGGTATCACCGTGTCGAAGTTGGTGTAGAGCCCGACGCCGTAGACGTTCCCGAACCGGAGGCTCACGGTCCTTATTCCGTGGTTGTCCCAGTACTCCTCCATGAGCTTCTCCCCCGCCAGCTTGGTGACGCCGTAGAGGTTGAGAGGCCTAAGCGGGTGCTCCTCATCTACGCGGGCCTCCCTCGGCCTCCCGTAGACGGCGGCGCTCGAGCAGAACACGACCTTCCCTATGTCCAGCCTCCTGGCGGTCTCCAGGACCTGGTGGGTCCCATAGATGTTGACTGATATCGCCTGCTCAGGCTTTTCGTTGCAGGCTGAGAGGCCGGCTATGGCTGCCAGGTGGGCTATGGCGTCGGAGCCCTCCATCATCCTCTCCAGTGCCTCTCGGTTCCTGATGTCACCTTCGAGGAGTCTGGTCCCGTCTCCCACTCTCGCCTCTTTCAGGTGTTTGTAGTCTCCCTTGGTGAGGTTATCAATAGAGGTCACCTCCACGCCCTCGTCGGAGAGTCTCTTCACGAGGGTTGAGCCGATGTAACCCGCACCCCCTGTCACGGCTACCTTCATGGCTGCCCGCGGATATTGTGTTCACTCGGGATAAAAGGGTTGAACACCGTCGGAGGGGTTCTCAGGCTGTCCGAAAAATGTTGGGTGGTTTAGCGCGTCTTCGTGACCTCTTCTAGTTCGAGGAACTCCTTGGCTCTGTTGAAGTACTTGATGATGTTCTCTCCCTTCTGGGTTATCTCGTAGTAGGTGGTGGTCCTCTTGTCCTTGATCCTCTCGGGGCTGATCTCCTCTATGAGGCCCTGGGAGATCATGGATTTGAGTATCCTCTGCAGCGGCTTCCAGGACAGGTTCGCTCCGTACATTATCCTGGTCGGCTTCGTGTCGCCGTTCTTTATCGTCCAGAGGACGTCGAGGTAAATCTCAAGCTTGGATCTTCGGGCCAATGGCTCACATCCATATGTATCTGTGATGGGCTTGCCGGACGAGTGCTATTTCCTTCGACATCCATATTTTGATTTGTCTGTAGTCGGGCTCTACAATACTGATCTCTGATACGGATCTTTGTTAAGAATCAGCCGATTAGACATAATCAAGTATTACAATAAAGGAGAATTTTATTCATCAGTAGCTTATTCGGGCGACTGTCTCGATGTCTATGAGGTCCTTGGCGCGGTTGAAATAGCTTATCACGTTCTCGCCCTTCTGTGTAAGCTCGTAGCAGGAGTTCGTGCGCTTGTCCCTGTTATTTCTCGGGTTGTACTCCTTGATCAGGTTCTGGTTGATCATGGAGTCGAGCACCCTCTGGAGGGGCTTCCACGACAGGTTCGCCCCGTACATTATCCTGGTCGGCTTCTTGTCACCCTTCTTGATCGTCCAGAGGACGTCTAGGTATATCTCCAGCTGGGACCTTCTCCGCCTCGTGCGAGCGTTTCCCATTCCTTCCATCACCCTTCGCTTGGTTTCGATGTGTATCCCTGTTGTACACATCTACATTATATCGGAATATCCCAAATCCGTACCCCAGATAAGTATCAACAATCCCCATAGACGGGTAGAAACGAGCAAAGTAGCCGTTTGATGCGAAATTAAGTGATTCTACGCATCAACTGGACGTCAAGAGACGCTAGGTCATCAATAAAATCGCTGTCAGTGTTCTTTCTATTAACTTTATATGATCTGCGTGCCTCGAACTTTTGAGAGAAATACCTGTAGTTGCTCTGCCAGCACATGAGTCGTCCCTTCTCGTGCTGGCTTTGAGGGATTTAATACTGTTATGGATCTCTCCTCCAGCTCAGCTGCGTCCTGAGCGGAGTTCGATTAGTTGACTTATTTAATGTGGAGGTGAATGTGATGTTGAGGCTTCATGAGGACGGAGAGGAAGATCCTGCTGACGGGGTTTGAGCCCTTCGGGGGGAATGACGTCAATCCCTCGATCCTGGCCTGCAGGATCCTGGAGGGGAAGGTGTTTCATGGGTTCACTGTGGTCGTGGAGGAGATCCCGCTGAGGTACCGGGAGATCAGGGGGACCATCGAGGGGCTGATCGAGAGGCACGGACCTGCAGCCGTTGTCTGCACGGGCCAGTCCGGCAGGGCCTTCATAGCGTTGGAGCGGGTCGCCATCAACGTCGCCAACGCCCGCATACCCTACAACTGCGGCGCCAAGCCTCGGGATGAATGCCTTAGATCCGACGGGCCCGCCGCCTACTTCACAGGGCTTCCGCTGAGAAGACTGCTGGATGGGCTGAGGGAGGCGAAGATACCGACCGAGATATCCAACTCAGCCGGCACATTCGGGTGCAACCAGATCTTCTACCACCTCATGGACTACGTCGAGAGGAAGGGCCTCGATCTCCCCGTTGGGTTCATTCACGTCCCTCCGCTTCCCGAGCAGGTCGTTGAGAAGGGCGCCCCCTCGATGACCGTGGAGCTTATAGCCACAGCTCTCGAGAGAGTGGTCTCAATCCTAGCTGCTCAACTCGACGCTGAAACGTAGTTGACACTCAAACTCGTCATTGAGGAAAAAAATGTGTGTTGGAGCTATTCTAGGCGTTCAAAGGCTTCGCTATTATCTCCCTGACGTATGTGTCAAATATGGCCTGAACATGGGCCGGCTTCAGCACGACGGCGGTGTCTGCTCCCCTGCCCGATCCAGCAATTGAGATGACGTCCTGTTCCACCGGGATCAGGCCGGAGTCGGCGGCCATTGCTGCGCATTCGACGACGACCTTCATCCCCTGGCCGAGCATCCTCAGCGTCTGGGCGATCAGATCAGATGGGCCAACTGTCTCGAACTTCCTGCGAATGGCCCTGTCCACTCCTGCAAATGCGTGGTTTGTCGTCAGGACGACGCCTCCTCCAGCCTCTATCTTCGCCTTTACGTCGTCGGGCAGCTCCTGTGCTCCGGGCTCCCTGAACCCCGTCGAGTGGGTGACGACCACGACGTTGTACCCCTTGAAGACCTCGACGGCCTTCACGCCCGTCCCGCCCCTCGTCGAGGCGACGACGATGTCCCTGATCCCCAGCTCTTCGGCCCTCTTCTTGGCGGCCTTCAGTGTCTCATCCGTGTTCTTCTCTCCCCTCTCCTCGAAGTATGTGATCGATTTCTGGGTCGGCATTGTTATCAGCACTCATTGATGCGAGGTCTAGATTAATATTGCGAGCGCTGCAATATCTAGCCGAAGGGCTGAACAATTGAGGGTCACCGAGCTCGACATCTCGCCGTCTGTCAGGGACATCATTCTGAAGAGGGGATTCGATGAACTCTACCCCCCACAGGCGGACGCGTTCGGGTTGGGCGTCCTGGACGGCAGAAGCCTGGTCTTGGCGAGTCCGACAGCCAGCGGGAAGACTCTGGTGGCCGAGGTCTGCGCCCTGAAGCACGTCGTGGAGAGGGGAGGCAAGGTCATCTACCTGACGCCCCTCAGGGCTCTGGCCTGGGAGAAGTACGAGGATTTCCAGGTCTATTCATCCCTGACTCGCCTCGATGGAAGGAAGATACGGGTGGGCGTGAGCACGGGGGACCTCGACAGTCGCTCCGCCTGGCTCGGCGACTACGACATAGTGATCACCACCAACGAGAAGTGCGACTCGCTTCTCAGGCACAGGTCGCCCTGGATGGACGGCGTCACCCTCGTGATTGCCGACGAGATCCACCTGATTGGCAACGACAGGGGCCCGACCCTGGAGGTGGCGATAGCCCGGCTGCGACAGCTGAATCCGAAGCTGCAGATACTGGCCCTGAGCGCGACGATAAGGAACGCCGACGAGATCTCGGAGTGGCTGGACGCCGACTACGTCAAGACCGACTGGCGCCCGGTCCCTCTCAAGGAGGGCGTCGCCCTCAACGACAGGATCATTTTCAACGACGGGAGCACGAAGAGGCTGAAGCCGCTGAACAAGATGGACGCCATAAACATCGCCGTCAACTCGGTTCTGGATGGCGGTCAGAGCCTGATATTTGTGGAGAGCAGGCGACGAGCGCAGAGCATGGCCCGCGAGGCCTCCATGGCCCTCGTGGGTGTCTCGAGGAGAAGGGAGCAGACGGAGCTGAGCAAGATCTCCTCAGACGTCACCCTTCAGGGCGAGAAGACGAGCTTGACTGACGATCTCGCCTCCGCAATCTCGAATGGCGCGGCCTTCCATCACGCCGGCCTCAGCACCGAGCACAGGCGCATCGTGGAGAGCTCCTTCAAATCCGGAAAGATCAAGATACTGGCGGCCACCCCCACCCTCGCTGCGGGCGTGAACCTCCCAGCCCGGACCGCGGTCATCGCGAGCTACCGAAGGTTCACCCCAGGTTACGGCATGTACCCCATCTCCGTGCTGGAGTACAAGCAGATGAGCGGGAGGGCGGGGAGGCCACAGTACGACGAGTTCGGCGAGGCCGTGCTCATAGCCACCTCCTCCGACGAGCAGGACTCCCTCATGGAGAACTACATAGCCTCGAAGCCCGAGAGGCTGTTCAGCCGGCTGGCGCAGGAGTCGGCCATCCGCAGCCACACGCTGGCGGCGGTGGCATCCGACTACGCGCACACGGAGCAGGGGCTCATCGACTTCTTCGGGCAGACCTTCTACGGCTACCACTACCCTATGGGGAACATCAAGCTCCTGCTGGCCGGGCTTCTCGGCTACCTCCGGCGAGAGGACATGATCCAGTTCAAGGGCGACTACATCTACGCCACAGACTTCGGGAGGAGGGTGTCTGAGCTCTACCTTGACCCGCTGACCGCGGTCATCCTGAGGGACGGGCTGAGAAAGGGTGCCCCAGACGTCACCGATGTCACCTGGCTCCACCTCATCTGCCACACGCCCGACATGAGGCCCATCCTGAGGCCTAGGAGGAAAGACATGGATGCAGTCGAGTCCTTCCTTGAGGAGCACAGGAGCGAGCTCACGACCCACATAGCCGGTGGAGGCGACTACATCGACTACGAGAGCCTGCTGGGAGAGGTGAAGACAGCCATGGTCCTGGAGGACTGGATCAAGGAGGCCTCGGAGAGCGATCTGCTCAATAGGTACAGCGTGGCCCCGGGGGACAGGTACAGCGCCGTCCACAACGCCGACTGGCTGCTCTACTCGGCCCACGAGCTCGCAAGGGTGATGAGTATCGAGGAGCCCAGGGCCCACCTGAGGAGGCTAAGGGACCGGGTGAGGTACGGCGTCACCGAGAGGCTGCTGCCCCTCGTGAGGCTGAAGGGGATAGGGAGGGTGAGGGCCAGGGTGCTATACAACTCCGGGTTCACGTCCGTCGCCAGCTTGAAGAGGGCGCCTTTAGGCAGACTCGTGGAGATACCGCTGATAGGGCCGAGGCTGGCGAAGGCCATCAAGGAGCAGGTGGGCGGCCTCGTGGATCAGGAGGAGTGGGAGAGGCTGGACAGGGCGACCTCCCGGCAGAGAGCCCTCACCGATTTCATCGAGCAGGAGCCCGAGGAGGAGGAAGAACCCGCATAGTTTTATATTTAGTTAAAAAATTAGGTATTCGGGGGTATACGTGGAGGAGAAC
>SMTZ1_10003580_pt1 | contig 20695 bp, 18 predicted proteins | sample DeeMarSWOR136_30_FD_25667 | JGI IMG/M metagenome (IMG submission 25667) | reverse complement strand
GTAAGGTCCTGGCGGGGCTGGCAAGCATTGTGTTCGTTATCGCAATCGTTCCGTACGTGGGGGCCCAGTTACGGGGGAGTGGGGTACTCCTGGAGGGGTTCTCCCAACAGGCGATACCGTATTGGGTGGGCGTGGTATTCATGTCCGCGATCATCGCCGTATACGTCTCATTTGGTGGGTTCCGTGGAGTTGTGTGGACCGATTTCGTCCAGGGAGTTACCATGATGGCTATTCTCTCGGTGGCCATGGTCATCATCGTGTACAAGGCTGCCGGTGGCTTTGGACCCCTCATGACGAAGATTGCGAATCAAAGACCAGAGCTTCTCTCCCTGCCCGGGCCGAAGGGGGTGTATAACCTGAGGCTCACAAGCTCGATAATAATCATGTTCGGTTTGTGCAATTTCACGCTCCCGTGGATGGTCCAGCGGTATTATGCGCTGAAAAGCGCCCGCACCCTCAAGTACCTAGCGGTGATCTTCACCATTGGGACCATGTTCATCTTCATCCCCAATTACTACATCGCGATGGCCGGCCGGGTGTACTTTCCCCAATTAGCTGCCCCCGAAACGGTGTATCCCATGTTGATAAGTGCGTTGGTCCCAACGGGTATCGCCCTGATTGCGCTCATAGGAATGCTCGCCGCTACCGGATCGACGGCGAACTCCTTGGTTCTTACCTGTTCCTCCATCTTGGTAAATGATCTCTACCTGAACTGTTTCTCCCACGTCCGAGAGATATCCCAGAAAGTAGTTACCAATGTCTCTCGGTTACTGATTTCCCTGGTGATCATTGCGGCCATCTTGGTCTCCTTCTTCGGGCCTCCGACCATAGTCGGGTTGGTACTGAACGTCGCCTGGCCTCTGATGTTCCAGGTTTTTCCTACCATCGCTGCGGCCCTCTTCTGGAAGCGGGCAACGGCAACTGCGTGCATCATTTCCATATTCGTGGGTGAGGCGATCGTGTTGGCGATCCGGCTCAAGTGGATGCCTGCCTTGTTCGGCCTTCATATGGGCTTGGTAGGAGGCATTTTCGCGGCGATCACCCTCATTATCGTCAGCCTGATCACAAAGCCGTTGCCCGAGGAACACCTCAAAAAGTTCTTCGACATGTTCGAGCGGCCCCGGGTCAGCGGCTAAGAGGGTCTCGTTACACGGAGTGGTGAATAAGGGAAAACCCCTATGAGGTAACGGTAAACCCGTTGCCTCATAGGGGTGAACCCGATCAGCAGGTATCGGCCACTCGATCCTCCTTACATCTCACTGCTCCCATGACTCCACATGGGTTCCCTTCTTGGCAAGATCTCGCCGGACCGCAACAAAAAAGGAGGACATGGTATGTCATCGAAGGGTTCTCGAACATCGCACAGGCTCGCGGCAAATCCAAAAACGGTCCACTGGGGGCATTTCAGCAGTGAACTGGCGCCGGTACTGAGGGTAAACTCCGGAGAGATGGTTGTCGTTGAAACGTTGGCATCATTACCACCCGGTGAGTACGAAGCCGCCGGCATAGCCCCTGACCTCATTCCACAAGCGCTGAGGGACGTATTCAGCGAAGTGGGGGATAGAGGCCCTGGGCCCCATATCCTTACTGGACCTATCTCTATAAATGGCGCGGAGCCGGGGGATGTGCTTGAAGTCCATATCGAGGGCATAGAGTTAACCACGCCATTTGGTTACAACAGGATTATCTATGGGATGGGTGCCCTTCCCGAGGATTTCCCCTACAGTTCTTTGAGACTGTTGAGATATGATCCGAACGCAATGAGGGCTGAGGTCATACCCGGAGTCGTTATCCCATTCAGGCCATTCTTCGGCACCATGGCTGTCGCTCCGCCTTCCATAATGGGAAAGGTAAGTTCCATGCCTCCGGGTGTTTATGGCGGCAATATAGATAACAAGGAACTTGTTCCCGGAACGACCCTCTACCTTCCCATTCACGTCAAAGGCGCGCTCTTTTCCGTCGGAGATGCGCATGCTGTTCAAGGGGATGGGGAGGTGGATGTGAGTGCAATCGAGACAGCTGCGAGGGGAACGTTCCGGTTTGCCGTCCGTAAGAACAAGAGGATACGATGGCCAAGGGCGGAGACGCCGACAGATTTCATCACGATGGGTTTACACGAAGACCTTGATGTTGCGGTGCAAATGGCTGTTCGGGAGGTTATTGATTTCCTCGGAGAAGAAAAAGGTATAAGCCGTGAGGACGCTTACAGGATCGCGAGCTTGGCGGTGGATTTACGGGTTACGCAAGTCGTCGATGGTGTAAAAGGCATTCACGCCATGATTCCCAAGAACATATTCGTAAAGACATGAACGCTTGAAGGGCATTTCACCCCATCTCCCCTTTGAACTTTCTCATACACTCCTTGCTGCAAAAGTAATAGTCCCTTCCACCAATGCGGGCACGAACGGCCGAGTCCCTCGGGATGTAGGTTTCACACTGGGGGTCTTTTACCATCTCGTTCTCCAATTCCCATCTGCCTTCAGCACGTTCTATCCGGCTCGACTTCGATGGCGATATCCATCCCTTGACCAGGTAGTAGAGGAGGATCAGCAGACCTAAGAAGATGAGAAATCTCACCATATCCAGCCCTCTATGGAAAAGGTTCTATAGTTTTTCGATTCCCTGCTTCCCTCCCAATTGAGCCGTCAACTGGGAAATCGACTTCTTCAGGAGGGGGTGGACGAACTCTCCCGCGATCTCGCGTAAGGGGACCAGCACGAAGGCCCGGTTTTGTACCTCGGGGTGGGGCACGGTCAATCCCTCACCTTGGATGATCTCGTCGTTGAAGAAGAGGATATCCAGATCGATAATGCGAGGGCCCCACCTGAAGGTCCTCTTCCGGCCCATGGATACTTCGATATCCTCCAGCACACGCATGAGCTCGTAAGCCGTAAAGCTCGTCTCAATTTCGATCACACAGTTGATGAACCAGTCCTGTTGGATATAGCCAATGGGGTCCGTCTTATAGAGAGAGGACTGAGCGATGAGGCGGTTCTGCTTGTATTTGCTTATTGCGGCAATAGCTCGCCTGCAGTTTCCTATCTTGTCCCCGACGTTGGAGCCGATTCCGACAAAGGCGATATTTCCTCTGGTGAGGGCGGGATCCATTCACGGTTGGGGCGAGAGAGGTGAGGGAGCCACGAGAACAAGCCATTCAAAAGGCGGCTTGCTATCTAGTCGGTTTTCTCGGGTACTTCCTCGTCCTTCTCCGGGGTAACGTCAATCTCATCGGGGCCCTTGGTCGCCTTTCTGAAGTTCCGTATCCCCTTGCCAATCCCCTCGCCAATCTGGGGCAATTTCCCAGCCCCAAAAATGATGAGGACGATAACCAAGATAACGACCAACTCGGGCATTCCAATGCCGAACATATATGCCTCCTCGTTATGGTACAGGCACTATGACGAAGCCTCCTGCCCGAAGGCCTCGGAGTCTTGGAAGTGCATGGGAATCGAACCCACCGCGGACGTTTTTAGCGCCCGCCACTGGATTTGAAGTCCAGGAGGCCCACCAGGACCAATCCACTTCCGGCCTAAACGATAAATAATTTCCCGTTAAAAGTCAATACTGTTGATAGCGGAGTTTCCTGACTTTTAGTGGGAATATTTTCATAATCTATTGATAATACTAGACATTTCTCTTCTCCAAGGACGAACACCATTGTCCCTTCGCAGCGCTTCGGGGTTCATCACCCCTCAGCAGGTTGAGGTTAGAGGTTGGAGGTTGAGAATAGTTGCCAAAAATCCTTTTACGTGCGCTGCAGATATTTGAGCGACAATCCGTCGCAACGTGACCTTTTTGGGGGCACGGGAAATACTTCCTCTCAACCTTGACCTCTTAGCCTTAACCTTCCTTTCCTTCGGCTCCGCCCTTCGGTCTGAGCTCAGGGTCGAAGACTCAGGACAAGTTTTGCTCACCCTCGATGGGTCCCCCACTTCTCCAGCAGATTACGCTCACGGACAAAGGTGTTCCTCCAAAACTGAGGAAACTCCGGTGTTGGTATCCCCTGTACATGCTTCCAAAATGGGGCATTTTGGGACGTCAGGCAATTCCCTCTTTCCCCACTTCCTTCCAACAACTCCTGGAATCGGCATTTCCCCTGCCTTCAGGGCACCAACCAATGAAGAAGCCGGATCACCCACTCACTGGGGTAACCCGGCCGTACGGAAATTTTAGGATTATTTCGCTGGGGTTATGGTGCCAACGATCCTCAGGGAATACCGCCCAAATTGCGGGGAGCCTATTCTCCGAGTTCGCTCCTGAGATCTAAGGGCCCGGGTTTTTGCGTCTTCTGGCCCTCCCGGATGGTTTGGGTTTTCGGGTTGTAAAGGTAAAGGTGAAGGGCTCCAGGGGATTTCCCGATATGTCCCTGAATCGAGGTGGATGGGAGGGAGGATTTAATGTCACCTGTATGGTAATTCCAGGGACTAACCGTGTCCCAACGTTGGCCCTTGAAAAGAGAAACGTCCTCCCATCTGAGCTCCAGGTGAGGGCAGTGGCCCCGGAAAGGGGCCAACCAATTGCGGCGGAGGAATCCCAATCTACGGAAACGCTATACCCCTCTTCCATTTCCTCGCTAAAGGTCACGGAAATCCACTCAAGGTTTCTGCTCACCTCTACCTCGCCATTGGAGGGGTTTGTCGACACAACGGTCGGTTGTCGACTGACCGCAGCTTCGATGAATCTGTTTAGGTGGGTCTGAACGATATCGCTGCCTTCCCACGCTTTTGTCATCTGTCCCTCAGGATCACGGATGATTGATCTTCTCTCCTTTGGGCCGCTAGGCACCTTAACTCTTACCACAGATAATGCAGAAAAAAAAATCTGATTTCGGTCAATAAGCGGGAATTATATCGACCGCTAAAATGCTGAGTAAATTTGCCTAAGAAATTCAGTAACTTGCGTTCCACAAAACAGAATATTATTTTCCAGACTCCAAAAGCTGAAAAAATCTCACATTTTCTTCAAATACCTCCTTTTTTCTTAGAATTCGACGACCCGGCTGTCTTCGAATACTTCGATTATTCCGCTGTTGGGCGTTATGGCAAAAATCCCACTATAAAAGTGACCAAATTCGCATGGGCCCCACCTTCAGATTTCGCACCTGGGATTCAAAGACCCGTAGCTTTCCGTCCCACCCTTCCGGATGGTTTGGCTTTTCGGGTTGTAAAGGTAAGGGTGTATGGGTCCAAGGCATTTCCTGAAGGGGATAGGGGTCATATAACGGAATCGAGCAGCATTTTCTTGTCAATAGTGTAGGTTTGATCCCTTTTCCTATTGTTTTTTCAATATTTCAAAATATTGTTATATCTCTTTGGGAATTGTTGGGCGATCAATGATGCGTGGAGCAGATGGGTGGACTTGTAGGCATGATGTGGAGGAGCAGTGGGGGATTCTTTCGGGGTTTGCAGGTGGGGATGGATTATGGGTGGGCCTTCACGAGATTCCTTACCTGATCTGCGCTTACGTTCCGTATCCTCAGCACCTTCCTCCTCGATGTGTGGCCCCGGATAATCTCGATGTCCGATTGCCGTACCTTGAGTTCCTCAGCCAACAGCTTCCGTAGTCGCTGATTTGCCTTTCCCCCCGTGGGAGGCGCGGCCACCCTCACCTTTAAGGCCTCGCCGTGGAGGCCAAGGATCGTGTCATCCGAGGCCTTTGGTTGAACGAGGACGTGGAGGACGACGGAGTTTCCGTTTTGATGGATAGCCATCCCAACCCGCCTCAGGTGGGGGTATGAAGATGTCCCTTCATCCGCGGAGTTGCATGAAGGAGATCTGTTCGCCAACTCCGGTGCCTTCGGCCCGGTATGAGAAGAGGATGTCGTTGTTGCATGCGGTACAGATGCGGATCCACGAGCACCTCTCGTCCCTCATTCCAGCGTCGCGCATCTGCTGGATGTTCGCCTGGGCGAGGTCGAGGTGCCACTTCCCCTTTCGCTTGTACCGGCTGAAGGACTGCCAATTCCATCCCGACGACCGCAAGGGACCCATGACAGCCTCGTCCACCTCGTAACAGCATTCCCCGATGGAGGGGCCAATCGCCACGACAAGGTCCTCCGGGCGGGTACCGAAGCAACGGACCATCTCATGGAGGGCCTTTCGGGCGATTCCCAGGAGCGTTCCCCGCCACCCCGCATGAACGGCCCCGATAACCGCATGGTTTGGGTCCGCCAACAGGATGGGGACGCAGTCGGCCGTCAATACACCGATGGCGATATCCCGCTGATCGGTCAAAAGGGCGTCAGAGCGGCAATTCGCGGAGCGACCGGAGGAAGGCAGTGGTTTATCGACGATCCATACTCGGTCCTCGTGGATTTGGTCCATGGTGACGAGTCTCTTGGGCTCGAATCCAACCGTGTTGGCCACTGATTCCATATGGAGAAGAGCACACGATCGCTTCTGGTCCCTCCCGCCGCCGAGGATAGCCGAGGGATGGGGCTTTCCGTGCACACTTCCCCTCCTCGTACAGAAGGCATGATTGACGAGGCCCAGGGCTTTCAGCCGGGGTGCCTCGAAGTAGGCGACGTCCCCAGAGATCACGACGTCATCTCTGCCAACGATCTGGATCATAATGCCCCTTTGCCCTCGGGTCGATGCTCTTCAGCACGCTGGGAAAGGAACTGAATGATTTCCGCCATATCGGGCGGCAGGGGGGCACTGAATTCCATGAATTCGCCGTTTCGAGGGTGGATGAAGCCCAACCGTTCCGAATGCAACGCCTGCCTTTTCAGCGTCCTGATTCGGTCCCTGACCCCGGGATCCCTTATGCCTTCAGTCCATCTCGCCTTGCAATATTCCGGATCCCCCAGGATGGGATGTCCTCGAGACGAGAAGTGGGCGCGAATCTGGTGGGTTCGGCCCGTTTTGGGAATGGCTTCCAGGAGCGAAAAACCCTTGAGTCGTTTGATTACCCTCCATTGGGTGATGGCACTCCTCGGCTTGCGCGTGTGGATGGAGATCCGTTTTCGCTCCCTGGGATGTCTCCCCAGGGGGGCTTCGATGATTCCCTCCAACGTGCTCATCTCCCCATGGACGAGCGCAATGTAGCGTTTTTTGACCCCACGGGCCTTGAACTGAGCCGACAGGTGATCATGGGCCGTGGCGTTTTTCGCCACCACCATGACGCCCGATGTGTTCTTGTCCAAGCGATGGACGATTCCCGGCCTGATTACCCCGTTGATCTGAGAGAGATCCCTGCAGTGAAAGAGGAGGGCATTCACGAGAGTACCGGAATCAATCCCTGCACCCGGGTGGACCACCATGCCCACTGGTTTATTGATGACGATGATCCATGGATCCTCGTGGAGGATATCCAGGGGGATATCCTGGGGGATTACGTCGAGTCTTCGGGGCGGAGGGATGCACCCGGTGATCACATCCCCCTTCCTCAATCTCGTCGCCGGCTTTGATGGGAGGCCGTTGAGGAGGATATCCTGTTCTTGGACGAGCCTTTTTATTTGAGATCGGGTGAGTTCACCTGCCCTTTGGGAGAGGTAGGTGTCCAGTCTCTTCGCCGCATCGGCATTGCCCACCACAAATCTGAAATCCCCGGCTTGAGCCATTTGGGTGCAGCTCGGGCGATCCCGCGACCTGGTCATTGGCCCTGTCTCAAGCTCCTCTCTATTCCATGGACGATGAGGTCGCCCTCGTCATCCCCAATGGTCCTCACATCCAGGAGGATTTCCTCCTTGCTCACCCTGGCGATGATGGGCGGCTCGCCCTCCCGTAACCTCGCCTCCAGTTGGTGGAGGGATCCGTGATCGGGCTTCAGGGTTACCACCTTGGTGGGGAGCAATTGGACGGGATAGGCCCCACCACCTACTTGGGACACATCATCCCTCACACCGACGCTCAACCCACTGGGCATTCTCGACCGTATCTTCCGGGCGAGCCTCCGGGCCCTTTTTTGAAGTTCATCGAGGGAATAGGTAAGCATCCTGAGGGTGGGAATCTCCAGGACAGCCCTGGCCTCATCGAGATAGAGGAGCAGTGTCGATTCCAGTCCCGCGAGGGTGAGCTTATCGATTCTCACGGCGCGGTTGAGGGGGTTGACCTTTATTCTCTGAATGTACTCCGACTTCCCGAGGATGATTCCCGCCTGGGGTCCCCCCATCAACTTATCCCCGCTGAAGGTGACGATATCCGCGCCCTCCTTGATGGCTTCCTGGACCGTGGGCTCGCTATCCAGGCCGTATTTACTGAGGTCGATGAGACATCCGCTCCCCAGGTCCTCCATGACCGGGAGTTGGTGAGAGTGGGCTAACTCGGCCAATTCCCCCACGTGGACCTCGGCGGTAAACCCGATAATCCTGAAATTGCTGGTATGGACCTTCAGGATGAGAGCGGTCTCGTCCCCGATTGCCGCCTCATAGTCGCCCAGATGGGTTCGGTTGGTCGTCCCCACCTCTCTCAGGATGGCGCCGCTCCGGTTCATGACATCGGGGATACGAAAGGCCCCCCCGATCTCCACCAGCTGACCCCTGGAAACGATAACCTCCCTTCCCGCGGCGATGGTATTGAGGACCAGCACGACGGCCGCAGCGTTGTTGTTGACCACTAAGGCGGCCTCAGCCCCGGTCAATCGACAGAGGATTCCCTCGACATGGGTATACCGTGATCCCCTCTTTCCCTGGGCCAGGTCAAACTCCACGTTGGAGTAATGCCTCGATACCCGTGCTATATGGTCGATGGCCTCCTCATGGAGCAGTGAGCGGCCCAAATTGGTATGGATTACCACCCCCGTCGCGTTGATTACCCTCCTCAACGAGGGTCTGACCTGATTCTCGATCTCCTCCATGAATTGAGGGAATAGGTGTTCGAAGGAGAAGATGGAATGGTCCAGCTTCCCTGGGTCACGGGCGGCTATGACGGTGTGACGCAGGCGATCCAGCCCCCTTCGAACCGCCTCCAGGATAATACCCCTCGGATAACGATCTCCCAGTTGGACCATCTCGGGTTTGGAAAGGATGTGGTCAACATTGGGGATTTGGCTGAGATACTTCTGACGGAGTCCTTGGGTCATTGTCTCATTTCCCTCGGAGGATATTGGGTTGCACCCTCATGAAGAGGGTCTTGAAGATCCTGAGCGGATTCATCCTGATCCAGTGCGTTGCCCATTCCAGTTCCCTCTTTTCACAGATGGTGGACATATTGAGCTTGGTGATGTCCAATCCCAGTTTCGTCAATTCGCGATTTCTGCGGACTTGGTCCTCGATGTGGACGATCTCATCTATCCTTCGCATCAGCCGTACGGCATCCTCGATCCTTTTCTCCGTAGCCTCGGCTGTTTTAGCCTCGATGAGCCCGTATTCCCCCTTCAGCCGGTTCAACCGCAATGCGGCCTCATAGGTTCCGTATACAATATCGTCGCGGGTCATCCACTCGGTCTCATAATTGAGGGCGTATTTCCAACTGGGAGAGAGCATTGCTAATCGGTGCTCCTCAACGGACCGGTAAAAGAGCTTGTACCCGAATTTCTCGGGATTCTCGAAAACAGGGCTGCCCGGATCCAAGAAGGGAGCGAGGGGGGAGATGAAGGGGATGAGCCTTCGGCTTTCGCCGAACTGCTCGAGGAGGTACCGACAGTAGTCCACGGTATCGAGGACCGATTGCAGGGTCTGTTTCGGCAATCCCGTCATGAAGAACAGGTCGATTCGACCGCACCCCAGGTCCAGGGCATGTTTCACCATGCCCTCCAGGGCACGGTTATCGTACGGCCTTCCGAAGGCTTTCCGGACCGCCACATCGTGGGATTCGGGGGAGATTTCCAGGTTGAAATTGGGGATGGCCTCGGAGATTCGCTCCAGTTTTTCTCGCGAGGGTGGAACGAAGAACTCAAAGGCGACCTGGTTCTTGATCCCCTTGTCCCTAAGGGCGTTCAAGAACCGCAAGCCGTAGTCCTCGCCCGGCTGAAAGATATCCCCGATGATCATGATGGGCGCCTTGAGGTGGTTTCGGATATCCACGACGTCCCGGGCAAGCAGAAGGGGATCACGATACGCGGGCCTTCGGCGGTTCGCCACGCGGCGAAAGGTGTCCGCCGAACCGCCACATGTCATGCAATTGTAGCGACACCCCCGGCAGGTGAATACCGCGGTAATGGGGTACATGTACCAATTGGTGAACGGCTCATATCCCGTTGGGTCACGATACCTCCAGACCTTCTGCATGATGTGGCGATAGTCTATGGCGATATCATCAAGCTTTTCCGGGGCGCGCGTGATGGGGTTGGAATGAATTCTCCCCCCTTCCCCCCTCCAGGTCAAGTTGGGTATATGGGATATGCCCCTCTTCTCCTTGAGGCACCTGATCAGCTCCAGCAGTGGCATTTCAGTTGAATCGCCCCGTATGATGAAATCGACCTGCGGATAGCCCCTCAGGAGTTCCTCGTGGTAGTAGCTGGCCGAGAGACCTCCGAGGATCACCGGGACATGGGGGTGGATCCGTTTTATCTCCTCCGCCAGGGCGAGACAGCCCTGGACATGGGCCATCCAGTGAAAATCGAGGCCGAAGGCGACAGGCCGTAACCCCTGGATCATTTTCGCCGGGTCGAATCCCCTGCTCTTGAGCATCTTCAGGGCGATATTGATGATCCTCACCCGGAGTCCATTTCTCTCCAGGTATTCCGAGAGGCTCGCGAATCCAATGGGATACATCTCAAATATGGGCGTGGAGGGGACGACATCGCTGATGGGCCCGTACATGACGGGTTCCTTCCTGAAGTCGTACACACTTGGGGGATGGAGGAGAACGAGGTCGACCTTGCCCATGGAGAGGCCCCGATACAACGGATGATATCTTAACCCTATGAAATAATAACCAAATTCACCTCAGGCCTCAAGGGAAACATTTCGGTTGTTTCCTGATTTTTATTGGCAGGATTTCTGTAACCTCTTGATTTCATGACAGATTCTGTTTTTCCCGAGAGAACACCATTGTCCCTTCGCAGTGTTTCGGGGATCAGCACCCCTCAGCAGGTTGAGGTTAAGGTTGAGGGCGGGTCGAAGGGAGCTCAGGGTCGAAGACTCAGGACAAGCTCTGCTCACCCTCGATGGGTACCCCACTTCTCCAGCAGATTTCGCTCATGGACAACGGTATTCTGGACAACATTGATGAAACTCCGGAAATGTTTCGGAAGCTCCCTTTGTGAACGAGGGTGATGGGCTGGACCAGGTGGGCAGCTGAACGGAGGCGTGGCGAGGGGTGTCAACGCGTCTTCTTCGATGCGGGACCACACCCCTTGCCTTTACCGAGGTCCGCCGATTTTCCCTTGTACTCCTCGACCAACGCACGGACGTGGGGTTCGGGAGGAATTCGGTCGTGGAGACGGGTGATCCGGTTCCGAAAGGGGTTTTTTTGATCACAGGCCTTGAGCCTCTTTTCCACGGTTCGCCTATACTCCAACGTGGACTCGAGAACCTCTTGCCTCCGCCCGCTTGACTTTTCCGCCTCCAGGGACCGGATTCTCCTCTCAACGGCCACGAGGGTTTCCCGAAGGGATTTTATGATGTCCGCGTTGGCAAAGGAGGGCTTGTCCGGGGAGAAATCGATCTCTATGGATCCCAGGTTCTTTCCATACGCCGAATTGTGGAGGATGAGGGTTTCGTTCACCACGGCGGGATTGTAGAGAGCTGCCCCGTTGTGGCCTCCTACGATGATATCGATCCCATTCACGCTTTGGGCGAATCTTCGGTCCTCCCGATGTCCCATGTGGCTCAATAGAATGATGAGGTCCGTGTGATCCTGTAATTCCCTCACCATCCTCTCCGCCGTCAGGGAGGGATCCAGGAGGTGAAGCTCCGTGAGGGCCTGACTCCCGGCGGGGGAAACATCCCGGGAAATCAAGGCGATGATCCCTATCCTGAGCCCGTCGAGCTCCCTCACGAGGTAGGGTTCGAACAGGGGCTTTCTCGTCTCCCTGTCAACGAGATTGCTGGAGACAAAGGGGAAATGGGCCTCCTCTGCCATTTTCAACAGAAACCCGCTTCCCAGGGCGAGATCGGTTTCCCCAACGGCAACGGCGTCGCATCCCATGTGATTGAAGGATTTCACGATCAGATGCGCTTTGAGGCGTAGCTCATTCCTCTGCGGGGGGGAGAGGGCGGGCCCCACTCTGGGAACCAGCAGGTCTCCTGAATCCAGAATCAGGAGGTTTTTGGCCTTTCTTCTCGCGTCCATGATGAACGTCGCCCTTCTGGCAAGACCGCCGGACTTCGATTTTCCTCAACCGAAGGGCTCGATGGTGCCGTAGAGGTTATTACTGTAAATGAGGGTGAGTGAATGGGTTGATGGGCCGCCAAATGCGGCTGGGAGGGCAATGAATATGAATATGAGGACGGGGGAGAGGGAACACCATTTCCTATTCATGGAATCTCCATCCCTGCGATGGGGCTCGTCTAGATAAAAGCAAACTTCGTGCCAATCTCGCGCAGGGGCCTTTCAGAAGATTCCCAGAAAATTGAAGGTCTCCCTCTTGAAACCCTTACCGGCCGCGAGAATATCCAGGTGCAGTGTTCCTATGTCCTCGACCGGAGGGAAGATTTCATCGGCGAGCTGTCGGGAGTCCACCGTCTTGATATAGCCCTTACACTTGTCACAGATGTCTATCCGATACGCCTTCTCCTTTTCGGTATAGAAATACCGGAGGGTTCCATGATCGGTGTTTTCGCAGAAGGGACACATGAGCCGTCTCCCTCGCCACTGGTGTCCACAAAAGGAACAGGTCCAAAACCGCGTTCCCTCTTCGCCCCTCAACTCCCCCATGAGGGGATGCGAGCCGCAGATGGGACAGTAGCCCTTATCCCACAGATCCTCATCCACCGCATCTTTCAGGTGGGAGGCAATGGCCTCCACAAAGGGCTTAAGCGTGGTATGGAGCAGGAAGTTCATCACTCCCTGATCGACCCCCGCCTCAGCGGCTATCCGGGAGAGATAATCGTGGTCACCCTCGAGGGCTTTCCTGAGGCACATCTCCAGGCTGATCCCTTTCCGCCGCAATGTCCTCTCAATTTTCCCCACTTCGACCCTTAACTTCTCGTTTTCCGCCTTAGCGATTCGGCAAATAGCACGAAAGAGTCGGGTTGCGAGGTGAGGATCGAAGGAGAAATCCCCCCGTGAAAGGATGGGAAACCCCTCCTTGGCTCTGAGCCTGGCGCGATCCTGGGTGATTTCCGGGGGATGGTAGTCCACCTGAGCCCTTGTCTTCAATTGGGCCAGGAGGAGCTTCTCGAAGAGGTCCAAGAGGCCTCCATAGTTTGGGTGGGCCTCTTTGAGAGCGGCGATCCTCCTCTTCATCCTCTTCGCGTCGGAATCCATCTCCATCGCCCCGTCCCCCGGGATAAAGACAAAAAAGCCTGTTTCTCCTGAAACAGGCTTATCATACACCATAGGGGCGCGAAAGGCAAGGATTTACCCTGCCTTCCGCGCACTCCTCGCTTAGTCCCTCATGGAATCGGAACCGGTTACTGCCGATCCACCAATGCCGTTCCTGCAATCAAGGACCGTAGGGGTTTCATGAAGTCCCTTCGCGCCAGGTTGGTGGGCCGTGCCCTCCGTGTCCTTACCGTCATCTGGAATTCGGCCTCGGGTCGATGGAGCAAGTAGATCCAGCTCACGTCTTCCTCGTCAATCAGCGTGGCATCTGGGAACCCTTTCTTCACCTCCCGTAGTCTTTTGCTCGCCATATCCAGGATCTGATCTCGCGGTCCGAAAGCGAGGGTTCCTGTTGGACACACCTTGATGCAGGCTGGTATCATGCCATTGGCAATTCGATCGGCACAGAAGGTACACTTGGCCATGAGCTTGGTGGTTGCATCCTGGCGAGGAATATCATAGGGACATGCCTCCCTGATCTCCTTGATGTCCAGCAGCTTCGTCTTGTCGGTAAACAGGACGGCACCATTGGCATCCTGGACGATCGCTCCCTTGGCCGTCATGTCCGCAGCTTCCTTACACGGTGCTTCAAGGCAGTGTCTACACTGATCCTTGAAGAAGTGCCACCGTATCTCCCCATTATCGACGATCTCCTTGAACCGTATCAGGGTATATGTGGCCACGGAGAGATCCGGTGGGTTCTGATACGTACCGATGTTGACCGTCTTTTCCGCGGGAAGTTCGTTCCACTGCTTGCAGGCGACCTGACATGCCCTACAGGCTGTGCACTTTGAGACATCGACTAATGCGGCGTATTTTCCCATCAGATCACACCCCCTTTCTGACCACATTGACCATGAAGGCCTTGGATTCCGGGATCATGGTGTTGGCATCCCCAATGGTTGGCGTCAAGAGGTTGGCGCTATCCCCTCCATCAGGGGGTGTTACCCAGCCAAAGCACCAAGGTAAGCCCACCTGGTGGATGGTTTGGCCCGCGATATCAAAGGGCTTAAACCGATCGGTGACCATGGCCACCGCCTCCACCTGTCCCCGTGCCGACTGGACCGAGACCTTTTCGCCATTCTTGATGCCCTTCAGGTTGGCCAACTCCTTGCTCATCTCGACCCACAGCTGTGGTTGTGCCTCTAAGAGCCAGGGCTGCCATCGCGTCATCACCCCAGTCTGCCAGTGCTCCACCATCCGATAGGTAGTGGCGACGATGGGAAACCGCGGATCGCAGGAGAAGACCACATCCAGGGGAGTGGTCGTTTCAGGGCTGAAGATCTTGATGGTGGGGTTGAACTTCTGGCCATTCATCAGGTTCTTCTCGATGGGACACTCATACGGCTCGTAGTGCTCGGGAAATGGACCATCGGCGAGCCCGGGTCCGAAGATATGGGCATGGCCCTCGGGCTTCATGATGAAGGCGTACCGTGAACTCTTGCCCGCGCTCAGGGGAGGCCAACCGCCATCGGGCACATCCCCCTTCCACTTCTTTGCCGCTTTGTCCCACCAGATGACCGGGTGCTCTTTATCCCAAGGCTGGCCATCTTTGTCCACGGAGGCCCGGTTGTAAATGATTCTTCGGTTGACGGGCCAGGCCCATGCCCATTCGAGATAGAGCCCAATCCCCGAGGGATCCTTCCGGCTCCGCCGGGCCATCATGTTTCCCTTTCCCGTGTAGCTCTGGCAGTAGAGCCAGTTGCCCGAGGAGGTGCTCCCGTCGGCTTGCAGAAAGGCGAAGCTGGGAACCAGGGTTCCCTTCGTGTACAGCCTTCCCCCGACGGTTTTGTCCTTCAGGAAGTACCCATTGATCTCCTTGGCCACCATGTGGGGATCGACATAGTTGATCTTCCCATCGCCTCCTTTGGGTCCATAGTCCCAGGTTAGGTTCAGGATGGGATCTGGGAAGACCCCGCCCTCCTTTTCGTAGAGGGCTTTCACCCGGTAGTAGAGCTCGGTCATGATCTCCGAGTCGGGCCACGCGTCGCCGGGGGACATGCCGCCTTTGTACCTCCACTGAGCCCATCGACCGCTGTTGGTAATACTTCCCTCCTTCTCGAAGGAGGCGGCCGCGGGCAGGAGAAATACCTCGGTTTTGATGCTCTCGGGCTTCATCCCGGGACCGTGCCAGAACTCCGCGGTCTCGTTGGGGAAGATGTTGACGTCTACCACCCAATCGACTTTGGTCAGGGCCATTCTCACCTTGTTGGCGTTGGCCCCGCTGCAGGTTGGATTCTGCCCCCAGGCGAAGAAGCCGGAGAAGGTGCCCTTGTACATCTCGTCGAAGATCATCAGCCACGATGCGTTCTGCCCGTCGTCCAGCTTGGGAAGCCACGCATATCCGAAGTCATTGGCCTTGGTGGCGTTCTGGCCGAAGAAGGACTTGAGCAGGCTGACGGAATACTTGGGATAGTTGCCCCACCAGTTGGCGCTCATGGGATCCTTGGCCTTGGGAGTGGACTTGTCGTTGTACTCCTCGAGCGTCGCCTGTGACGCCCTTGGTGTCCTCAAGTATCCCGGCAGGATGTGGAAGAGTAGGCAGTGGTCCGTGGAGCCCTGCACGTTGGATTCACCCCTCAAGGCGTTGACCCCGCCACCCGCAATACCCATATTGCCCAGAAGCAGCTGAATGATGGCCATGGTCCGGATGTTCTGCGTTCCCACCGTGTGCTGGGTCCACCCCATGGCGTACATGATGGTGGCAGCCTTACCCGGCTTTCCGGTGGAGGAATAGGTTTCATAGACCTTCAGGAGCTTATCCTTAGGGGTTCCCGTGATGCTGGAGACCACTTCCGGGGTATACCGGGAGTAGTGTTTCTTGAGGAGTTGAAAGACGCAGTAAGGATCCTGAAGCGTCGGGTCTTTCTTGATCAACCCCTTGGCGTCCTTCTCGAAGATCCACGTTGATTTATCGTATTTCCTCGTTTTGGGGTCGTAGCCGGAGAAGAGGCCGTCCAGCTCCCCGGGCATCTTGAACCCCGGATTCACCAAAAAAGACGCGTTGGTGTAAAGCCGGACGTACTCCTCGAAGTACCTGTTGTTTTCGATGATATACTTGATCATCCCGCCCAGGAAGGCGATATCCGTCCCCGAACGGATAGGCGCATACAGATGAGCTTTGGCGGATGTACGGGTAAACCGAGGATCGACGCTGAGCAGCGTTGCCCCCCTATTAATGGCATTGCCTACCCACTTGAAAGAGACGGGATGATTTTCGGCAGCGTTGCTGCCCATGACGAGGATGACATCGGCATTTCGGATATCGATCCAGTGATTGGTCATCGCTCCTCTACCGAACGACTCTGCCAGAGCCGCTACCGTAGCGGAGTGTCAGATACGGGCCTGGTGTTCGATGTAGACCAAACCCCAGGAGCGCATCAGCTTCTGCAGCATGAAGCACTCCTCGTTGTCCAGGGCGGCGCTGCCGACATGCGCGATGCCATTGGTTCGGTTGACCACTTGCCCCTTGGCGTTCTTCGACATGAAGCCGGCATCCCTGCTCACCCTTACCCGCCTGGCAATCTCACGCAGGGCCCATTCCCAGGTAACCGTTTTCCACTCCGTTGCATAGGGAGCCCGGTACATGGGTTGGGCCAGACGGTTCGGGTTTGCCCCCGAGATCTGGTAAAGGGATGCCCCCTTGCTGCAGAGTGTTCCCTCGTTGATGACGTGGTCCGGATCCCCCTCGATATTGATCACCTTGCCACCGATGGAGTGGACGATGACCCCGCAGCCGACGGCGCAGTACGGGCAAATCGAGGTGACCTCCTTGGCCGCTTTGAGGTCTTTCCGGAGCTTTGCGGCATAGGCCTCAACGGAGGAGAAATCCAAGCCCAACTTGCTTGCCGCAATGCCGACAGCGGTCGCACCGGATAATTTTAAGAAGGTTCTTCGGGTCAGTTTCATGTGTTTATCTCACTCCTTTCTGTATGAATTTTCCAGAATTGCCCTCGTACCATCACCTCCTTCCAATAGAAGTAGAAAGGGGGCAACTGTAAAGCCCCCTTTGCAAAGCGGCAGGCACGGGGATTACTCCCTGTGCCCTATCGTCATACAGAACCCGCTCGGTCCTGTATGATCGGAAGCGATTAGGCGTGTCTTTTCGGATATTGAAGGTATATTACAAAAGAAAATTTTCACTTGTCAAGAAAAAAATCAAAAGAGGGCGGCCACGAATTCCTCGGCATTGAATTCCCGGAGGTCATCCGTTTTTTCCCCAACCCCGATGTACCGAATGGGGATGTGAAATGATTCGGTGACCCCGACGATAATTCCCCCTTTCGCCGTTCCGTCCAACTTGGTCAGGGCAATGCCCGTGATCCCCAACGCCTCATTGAAGAGCCTCGTTTGGGAAATGGCGTTCTGTCCCGTTGTCGCGTCCAGCACCAAGAGGACCTCGTGAGGAGCCCCGGGGCACTGGCGTCCGACAACTCTCTTGATCTTCTTTAACTCCTCCATGAGGTTTTCCTTGGTATGAAGCCGGCCCGCTGTGTCGATGAATACGATGTCGAAATCTCTCGCCTTGGCGGCCTCGATGGCATCAAAGGCAACGGCCGAGGGATCGGAACCTCTGGATTGTTTCACCATACTCACCCCGATCCTCTCCGCCCAGATCTCCAGTTGTTCGCTCGCCGCTGCTCGAAAGGTATCCGAGGCGGCGAAGAGGATTTTCTTCCCCGCGGACTTATACCTACCGGCCAACTTGGCTATGGTGGTGGTCTTCCCGACCCCATTTACGCCAACTGCCATGATCACGAAGGGCCTTGTTACCGAGGAGTCGATACGCAACGGGTGTTCCGCCGTCCTCAGTATGGTCAGAATGGCATCCCTGATATGTTCCCTGACCCTCTGGGGATCCGTAAGTTCGTTTCTCCCAAGCTCCAGATGGAGATCGTTGATCAACCGAAAGGCCGTATCCGTCCCCAAATCCGAGGTGATGAGAATCTCCTCCAATTCCTCAAGGAGCCCCTCATCGATCACCTTCTTTCCGGAGATGAGCCGGTCGATCTGAGAGACGAAGCCGGCATGGGTCTTCGAGAGCCCCTGTTTCAGCCGTGCGAGAAACCCTTCTTGCCCCATACCACACCCCGTGATGTCACGCGGATACTATCACCCGATCCGATTGAAGTCAAGGGATGCGCATCCTGAGCTTTGGGGTTCATCACCCCTGAGCAGGTTCAGGTTAAGGTTAAGGTTGAGGTTGAGGGAGGGCCGGGTTCATAGTTGAATCCGTCCTTTCGGAGCTTATCGAGGATTTAAGCCTATCGATTCTTTGCCTTCTTCTTGAGGAGGCGATGGATTTCGAGGCTGGAGGAAGAGGCACTACCGAGGGAGGGATTGACCTCGATTCCCGTTCGCTTCAGGTGCATCAAGATGCGCGGCAATGGAGGTAGGAGATCACCAATTTTGTGGTCTATTTCTGCAGATGTAAATAGGTCTTCGGACCCCTGATCCACCATCAAGGCATCATCTGCCGTTCGACAAGCTCACGGCCCTGAGAAAGGCCGAAGGGCCATTCGACAGGCCGTTCGACAAGCCGTTCGACAAGCTCACGGGCCTGAGCAAGGTCGAAGGACTCACGGTCCTGAGCAAGGTCGAAGGACTCATGGCCCTGAGAAAAGCCGAATGGCCCTGAGAAAAGCCGAAGGGCGGCGTTGCCTTCGATCGCTCCTCTCGTTCGACCTTGAGGCTCTCGACAGGCTTGCGACGTATTGTTCCTTAGACGGTGGATTTTGGGGACCGGAGTTTCCTCAATTCTGTCGAGAATACCATTGTCCATGAGCGCAATCTGCGGGAGAAGTAGGAGGATCCACTATTCCAGTTGATGGGAAAGTCTCTGAGTTCTTATATGGTCAACACGTTACAAAGATATTCCAAAAAAGAGGAAATTCGAGAACAAAAAAGGGGCGAGACAGGAAGGCCTCGCCCCGCATTAAAGGGCATAGTCCATGGGGGCCTATTTTTGATCGTCCTTTACCTCCTCGAAATCGGCATCGACGACCTCATCCTCAGGTCCCTTGGCTTCCCCACCAGGCTGCTGCGTTTCTGCCTGGGGGCCACCTGCCTGTTGGGACGCCTTGGCGTACATGGCCTCGGCCAGTTTGTGGGAAGTCTGGGTTAAGGTGTCGGAGGCCAACTTCATGGTGGAGGGATCGTTCGATTCCATGGCTTTCTTGGCGCTCTCGATGGCTTCCTCGATGGCCTTCTTTTCGGAGGCGTCGATCTTGTCACCGTATTCCCTCAACGATTTCTCGGTGGTGTAGATCAAGCTGTCCAGGTTATTTCGGGCCTCTGCCAATTCGCGTTTCTTCCTATCCTCCTCCCTATGAGCGTCAGCATCCCGCACCATCCTCTCAATCTCCTCTTCGGTGAGACCGCTGGAGGCGGTGATCTTGATGGATTGCTCCTTCCCCGTTCCCAGGTCCTTGGCGGAGACATGGACGATCCCATTGGCATCGATGTCGAAGGTTACCTCGATCTGGGGGACTCCCCGAGGCGCCGGGGGAATTCCCACCAGTTCGAATCTCCCCAGGGTCTTGTTATCCATTGCCATTTCCCGTTCACCTTGCAGTACGTGGATGCTGACGGCAGGCTGATTATCGGTGGCCGTGGAGAAGATCTGGCTCTTGCGCGTGGGGATGGTGGTATTCTTCTCGATGAGCTTGGTGAACACCGCTCCGAGGGTCTCGATGCCCAGCGAGAGGGGGGTTATATCGAGGAGGAGGACGTCCTTCACATCGCCCTTCAAAACTCCTGCCTGAATGGCGGCCCCCACGGCAACCACCTCATCGGGGTTCACACCCTTGCTGGGTTCCTTCCCGAAAATGGATTTCACCTTCTCCTGGACCTTGGGCATTCGGGTCATTCCCCCCACCAGGATGACTTCGTTGATATCGGAGGGGGAGAGCCCGGCATCCTGAATGGCCGTTCTGCAGGGACCTTCCACTTTGTCGATGAGGTCCTCCACCAGTTTTTCGAGTTTGGCCCGGGTGAGCTTGATGTTGAGGTGCTTGGGCCCGCCCGCATCGGCGGTGATGAACGGGAGGTTGACATCCGTTTCCATGGAGCTTGACAACTCCATCTTGGCCTTTTCCGCCGCCTCCTTCAACCTTTGGAGGGCCATACGGTCGTTCCTGAGATCGATTCCCTGGTCCCTTTTGAATTCATCGGCGAGATATTCGATGACCCGCTGGTCGAAGTCCTCCCCTCCCAGGTGGGTATTGCCATTGGTCGATTTTACCTCGAAGACCCCCTCGCCCAGCTCCAGTATGGAGATATCGAAGGTGCCTCCCCCCAGGTCGAAGACGGCGATCTTCATATCC
>SMTZ1_10001983_pt1 | contig 20700 bp, 34 predicted proteins | sample DeeMarSWOR136_30_FD_25667 | JGI IMG/M metagenome (IMG submission 25667) | reverse complement strand
AAGCTATCCAGGGAGTCCTAGCAAAATATGATAGCTATTGGTAACTTTTTACCAACAGATTCTACTAAAATGGCAAAAAGTGTAAGCTACTGAGGATAAGAAGTAGGATTCTACAGGATTTAGCATAAAGAACAAAAATTGTTTTATATGTCAGAAAAAATATTAGAATAACATTATTTCTATGAATTAGGATTATAATTATCAGAAAGCAATAGGGAGGGATAGTAAAAGTCGTTATATCTTTTTGAACTATACAGAGGTATATGTAGATTACATGGAAAAGGCACAGTTTTTCTACAATAATAATTGCAAAAAAACCGAGGGTATTATATAAAAAAGAATAATACGAATCAGATACAAAAGACTATGGTTTTAATTTTAGAACCATGTTAATGTTTGACCATTTACAAAAGTTTAAATGATTTTTTTAATTACAACATCGTGATTAAACTATCTATAAAAAAGTATTTATATGAAGAAAAAAAAGTTATATATAAATATTTGTTTTTCTAAGTTATTTAGAATATTAAATATAGAATAGGTAGTTATTAATCATAGTACCAGCCCGCATGAGGTAGTTTGGATATCCTGGAGCCCTGCGGAGGCTCCTACTCGGGTTCGAATCCCGATGCGGGCATAAGAAGTAGTACTATATTATAAATACTAGAAATACTATACAGGTAGTGATAATTATGCCACGACCTGTAAAACCCACCCACGCATTAGACCGAGTGGTTAAAGTCTATGCTGAAAGTATGGAACAATACCAGCGCTGGAAAAGGGCTGCAAAGGCCAAGAATACCTGTCTATCTAGATATGCTAGGGAGGTTCTTGATTCTTTTATTTCAGGGGATTGGGGTTCAAAAGAAGCTTTAGAATTAGAAAAACAAATTCTTGAGCTTCAAAATAGTAATGCATTGCTCTTAGCTGAAAATGCCAAACTCAAGGCGATTTGCAACCGATTAGAACAAAATCTAGGGTCTTTAGAGGAACAGTTGAGAGAAATAAAATATGGTTCTTATCTTGATAAAGAGTTCAGTGGAAAAAGAGAACTTAATTCTGAGTTGATTAAACTATTCAAAGATAAAAAACGCCTTAGAGAAGAGGATATTTTTACATTGCTTCATATCGATCCAAACAACATTAAAGATAATGAAATCATTCTCAATCAAATCAATATATTACTTGATTATGGATTGATTATAAGACATAGGGGAGGGTATGAGTGGAGAAAATAGACGACGAAGAACTTTTTGATAAGTTCATTGAAGACCTGAAAATCCAAGATAAAACAAAGAAGACTATTGAAAATTATGGCTCATGTGTCAAAGACTATTTATCCTGGTTGCATCAGCATGCTTATATATCAACAGACGTGCAAGGACGGAAGGGAAATGATATTCTTAGAGAATATTTGACATATCTAAGAAAGAAGCAGAAAAATAAGAGTGGTGAAACCTTATCACATGCACGCATTAAAATCTATTTCAGTGCATTAAATTCCTTCTATGATTTTCTGCTATTTGAGGGATATGTTGAGACTACCAATGTGCTTGCAGTCAGACGACGTTATTTGAAGAAGTATAAAAACGGATATACTCCAGCTAACCGGCAGTTTATATCTGTTGAAGAGATGAGCCGATTTCTGAAAGGAATTTTTAATCTCCAGGACAAAACAATTGCAGTAGTCTTTGTAAAAACGGGAGTGAGAAAAGGTGAACTCATTGCAATGGATGTTGATGATATTGATTTTGAGGAAAGAACTATCACTATAAAAAACCGGAATCTGAGAAAGAGAGAAGATTCAAATTGCGTTGTATTATTTGACGAAGAATGCGCTCAGATTCTAAAATTATGGTTGCAGCGACGCGAGACTATTGCAAAGGATGGTGAAAAAGCTCTTTTCCTTAATGAATATGGGCAACGTATGAACAAGCATGGGCCGTATAATGCAATTGTATATTGGGCCAAACGAGCTGGATTACACAACCCCCGTAAATCAAATTTATCGGAGAAATTTGGATGTCATTGTCTTCGTCACTGTTGGACTACATACCTACTCGATAACAAAATGTATGAGCCCTATGTCGAGTGGTTGCGTGGAGATTCTCCCGGCAAATCCATTGATAAATATAAACATTTCAGAGTGGATAAAGTTCGTGGCGAATATGATAAAGCAATTCCAAGATTTGGCCTATGATTTCTTAACAATGTATCCATACAACCAATTAAAAAAAAATTTGCGAGTTTAAATTACTTTATTCAATTATATTAACTATTTTAATATTATTCAATTAAAGGTTTTAAATCATTGTACAAATCAAGTTGGGTGTAGTGTAATTACTTGCGATCATAATGTTAGATTGTTATTCAAATCACTCATTATGTCTATATCGGGATTCGAACCCCTATTTTACTAGTATACTAGTACATTTTATATCTGTTGAGGTTGCAATTTTATTTGTTTCTTCGAATCGTTTTCATATAATTTTTTTAGGAAACGGATATCTTAGTTAGGTGGCACTTTCAACTATTTTCAACGTTTTTTTTTGGTATTTTATAAAGTTCCAACAATTTCTTATTCCTCAGATACCAAGATAGGGAACGTCGTATGAAATCCCCCATTGACCGTGCATAGGAACACTTAATTACAGTATTTATGAATTCAAATTGTTCTTCACTTTTTATTGCAAAATTAACTTTTTTTATCAAATCGGATTTTGGGGGTGGATTGTATTTCAGGTTATTCTTAACTATATCGTCATTGCCTTTTTTCCAATCTTCTAATAGCTCGTTAATAGCTAGATTGAGAATATCTGATTTAGTACCACCGTGTTCATTTAGAGCATTGATTAACTGAATGGGTAGTTTAACGGGGTTATATCTTCCGATTTTGTAGTTCTCCCAAGTTCTCCCGTCCAAATTTTCTTTCATATAAAAGTAATTTCTCTTTACTGTTGCATGCTTTTTTCTATCAGTTTTGCTTTCAATTGGTTTAGGTGGGTAATATTTGTATTCGACTTCTTCTAGGCTGTTTAGATTTAACAGGTTTTTTGTGATGACTGGAATTATTTCTAAATCTGAAAAATCCTTATAATGGGATCTTTTTTTTATATTGAATTTTTTACAGTATCTTGAGATTGTGTCCTTGTTGATGTATATTCTTCCATATCTCAGGAGCATTCGTTGGATATTAAGGCTGGAGAGTTTAGTAGCTATTTGTGTGCAAATGTCTACAATAGGTTTGCCATAGATACAGTTTCTGTAGAAGGGTGCGTTGGTTGCTTGAAAGTTTTTGCCGCATTTTTTGCACCTAAACCGTGCTATTTTGACTTTTATTTCTTTTACTTTTTTGTCTTTTATTATTAGACAAAATATTTTTTCTCTAAAACTGTTTCCATGTCTGGTTATGTTTTTGGATTTGCAATGTGGACATTTTGTTGCTTTTTTGTAATGTTTGTTTTTGTATTCCTTTTCTATGCCTATTTGAATCGGGTCAATATATTTGTTAATTAATGACTGTGGCAGCTTATTTGTATCTATCTTTTGTATTGTTTTCACCTGCTTGATTATTTTTATTTGTATATCAATTATTGGGATTTAGATATTGCCAATGATGCTGCGAAAAAAGTATAGTTTGACTACAAAGTAGAGATATATATTTGTAAGATTCCATTATTATGGAAAAAGAGAACAAGGGCTATAAGTTAGAAACGTGGGCGGAAATTATCGGTTTTTTAAAGGGTTTTAGTTTTGGGGATGAAGAACCAGTACTTGATTTTTCTATCGATTTATCAGTTGTTCTCCCTTGCTATAATGATTTTGATGTTCTTAAAAAATATGTAGGTAAAAAAATCGGAATTTTGCGAACTGACAACAAATTCGAACCTTATAGATTTAGATTAATAAAAAATAAAGAGAAGGCACCGCCTTCTCTCAAACTATTTTTTTCTTACCATCAAGGACAAATTTTTACGCGTTCCGGTCTAAAAGAAGAGCTTTTGGGTGATTTCCTGGAATAATTCTATGGCCTATACCCAGCACGTCAACGGCAGTAAGGGTTAATTTTTTGTGTAATCATGTTTTTGTGGTTTAAAAAAGAGATTTAAACCCTAAATTAAGGTCTGGATCCCAAGACGTGCTTATCTTATAAAAGTTAAAAGCCCGACACTTTTCTATAATTTAATTTGTTTTCTCACTTTTTTGTGGCTATTCTATTTCTCTATTTTTTTTAATCCTGTGATTAAATTTGTGCTTGATATATGTGGTATTTGTCTTATGTTTTTTACACAGTCTCTTAATTCGTCTAAATTTTCTGCTTTGATTTTTGCCATTACATCATTCGTTGAATATGTTTCATATACTTCGATAACATTTTTGTTTTCCACTAATTTCTTTGTTACATCATTTATATTACCTGGGACTATATTTAATAATAAAAAACCATCAATTTTAGGTCCCAATATTTCTTCATTGATATTCACTGTAAAGTTTTTGATCACTCCTTCTTTAATCATTTTTTTAACCCTTATATGAATTGCTGCATCAGAAATTCCTACTTTTTTAGCTATATTTGTAAAGGATTGTCGCCCATCTTTCTGAAGAATGCTTAAAATTTTTTGATCTTTTTCATCTATATTCATTTTATCATAAACCTTTTCATTTTTCCAACAAAATTTAATATTTCTAAATTTTAATGGCTTTTTATTTAGAATGTCAAAGAAATATATAAGCTTTTTTAAGAATATTTAAATATGCGATGTAATATTACGCCTACAAAAAAAAATTTAGAGGGAAAATGAAAAATGAAAAATAAAAAAAGAAAAATTGTTATTATAATGTTAGTACTTTTAGGTGTGCTTCTAGTAGTGCCAATCTCTACTATGGCTGCCGAAGTTCCTGGAGTTCCAGTTGGATTTTCGGTCACTGCGGGTGATGGCTATGTAGAGCTTGCTTGGAGTGAACCTGCAGATGATGGTGGTTCAGATATTACAGGATACAGAATTTATAGGGGTATCATGGAAGATGGACTCGGTATTGTGGAAGATATCACAGACATGCACTATACAGATACTGGTCTTCAAAATGGTCAGACATATTATTATGCAGTTTCGGCGTTGAATGCAGAAGGTGAAGGAGAGAAAACCGAGATTGTTGAAGCCACACCTGAATCAAGCACTCCACTAATGGAGGAGATAACTGTGGGAGATTGGGAAAACATTCATACCATCTATGTTGGTGAGGGAGTTTACTTCAATCTTGCAGGTGGAACTCAAACTATAATTGTCGAATCTGTTACTCCAACCCGTGCAATTATTTCGGTTTCCTGGGATACACAGTCTTTAATAATGTCAGAGGGAGATTCTGTTAACATTGATGTGAATGGTGACGGCAAAGATGATTTCAAAATCACCTGCAAAACAATCACCAGCAATCCAGCTGAAGGATTCCCACAAACTGTCGAATTCTCATTCACAACAAAGAACATTGGAGGATCTTCTGGAAATGGAAACAGCGGAACACCTGGATTTGAACTTTCAATATTTGTGGCAGCGAGTCTCATAGCTTTAATTGCAATCAGTGTATCCAGACGCAGGAAGTAAGTGAAGGAAGATGCAGGATTCTCAAATGACAAAGAATAGTATATTACATCCAATAGCAATGTGTGCAATAATGCTACTCGTGGTTCTAATAAGTGGGTGCATTGGTGGTGAAGTGAAGGTAAGAGAGTATATTTTTATGGGTTTAGAAAAACAGGATGCAAATGATGAATTAAACATTGTAAACTTGACTATACAAGGGCTCAATCAGGAACCAACGTTGAATACCTTTGTATTCGAATTGAAAAATGCTAATGGGCAAGCAGTATGGTCTGGTGCTGCTAAAAAATATATTAAAATTCCTGATTCTGCTGGTGTATACTATATCGATGTCAATCAAAATAATAAAATTGATGTAGGGGACACATTCTGTGTGAAAGCACCTCAGGATGGATTCTATACTCTGATTTGGAACGAAGAAGGAATAAATTACTTTGAATTTGAATCAGACTTTTAATACAATCAATACGAAAAGATATTAAAAAAACATAGGTAAAATGATGACAAAAAGAAAAAAAGATTTTCCGATAAAATATATGCGTAAAGGATTATTTACTGATGAAGGTTCCATAGAAGAAGAAACAAAAAAGAGAGGCAAGAGACGAGTAAAAGAACCTAAATTTTCTGTTCATACAAAAACTGGAATTGGTAGAAATAAGTAAAAATGGTCCCAAACAACATTCGAAACAAGATGGGGCATCTAACCATTAGCAAACATTCCCGATGCGGGCATAATATTACCAATCATGGTTATAATTAACATATTAAATTTAAAAAATAACCAAATACTAGAAACATAATGCAAAAAATATCATTCCAACCAACAATGCAAATACTAAATTAAATACTTTTATCAAAACAGAATCCTTAATAGTATAAGAAAGCAAAGGCAACATCCCATGACCATCCTGAGAAATAGAACTAGTCAATAATACAGAAAAAGGAACTATCCCAGATGCATACATCATCACAAAAACCATATGAGGGCCAGACTCAGGAATTAAACCAACCAAAGCACTTATCAAAAGAACCCAGGCTAGATTTGCTGAGAGAAAACCTTCCAAATTCAAATATTGAAAACCAATCTGTATAAAAAGAAGCGCGAAAAAGGTCCAAAGAAAAACTCTCCATAAATGTTTTTTCATAATATGTGTCCAAATATGATCTTTAAGGTAATGATCAGGTACAGTAGCTACAACAAATGTTGTAATTATTAGCAATGAAAAAAGAGTGATTCTTTGCCAATTCCATATCTGCGGCCCAATAACTCCCAAACCTATTAAAATTATTATTATAACTAGAAATATAAGAGTTGCATATCTATAAATAGAAAGTTTAGGAAATTTTCTTAATGCTGCTGGTTCAAAACAATGACAAGTTTCATCCTCATGAACTTTCAATAGTTTACATTCAGTACATGGTTTGATATTAAAAAAAGACGCCGTTTTATCAGCAATATACGCGCCAACAATACCTAAAATAAAAAGCAGGATAAACAGTAGCAAAGCCTCTTTTGGAAAAAGAGTAAGCATAACAAATGCTTCATCACCACTGGTTGCAATCATACCTCCTACAATTGCTCCAAAGCTTATCAGCCCATGAACATAAAAAGAAACATTCATAAAAGCACCAAGGCAACCTGGTGTTGAACCAAGAAATGATGCAGTAAAATATTGACGGAAACGTCCCCATTTAACTGTTTTTTGCATTTTACCTTTTGTTAAAACATTAAAATAATCAACAAGTAACATCATTGTAAAAACAAATATAGTAATCATAACTGCATGACTAACTATTGGAATTATCTCAAACATTTTCTCCTATTTGCCTCGTTTATTTATTTAAAATAATATTTTTTGTCAGCCATTTACATTTTTTTCTCTTTTTATCCCAGAAATAACATTTATCTTCAATACACTCCTGAGGTTCTCTATGAATAGCAACCATAACACATTTCATTATTATGATACACCTCTAATATAGTTTAACTATTTTTTATTGGTAGTTTTCTAACATAAAACTTTTTATCCTTATATTTTACCTCAGCTAATTTATCATCTTTGATTAACTTATTAATTATATCCCAATCTGTTCTAGCCTTTGATAATAACTTCCTAACACCATCTTGTCTCATTGGATGAACTGAAGTAATACTTAGTAAATCTTTTTCTACATCACCAGTAAATGCAAAAGCATTTCCTTCATAACCTGTTATAAGTTCCACATCTATACCTCTCTCTTTAAAAATTTGATATCCCATATTGATATCGAACTCATCTGCAGATATGGCTCATTTTTCTGCAGGTGGTCTTGTTGGAATTGAAATATAACTCTTTTTAGGGTTCAATTTTCCAATAAAATCAGCAATTTTTTCTATTTCATCATAAGATTCATTAACCTTTTGAATTAGCATACTTTCAGTTGCTAGTTCGCCTTTGAATTCACGTGAAAAATTTAATATTCCTTTTAATATCGTATCAAGCTTTAAAGTTCCATGCGCTCTATTAATTTTACGCCAAATATCTTGGCTTATAGCATCAATTTTTACCGAAACCCAATCAGCGTTAAATAACTCATCACGAACATCTTTTATCCACAAAAGGGAAGCATTAGTAATAACAGCAATTTTAATTTCTAATGGTTTTAAAAGTTTTATTTCTTTTCCAAGATTAGTATCTAATGTAGGCTCTCCATCAGGAACAAAAGTAAGATAATCAATTGTTTCTTTTCGCCCTTTTGCCTCTTGTATTTTATTGTTAACAGCATTTTTGATATCTATTGTTTATAAAATTCTTTTCTTTCGACTTGCAAGTTATTTGTTCTTCCAAGCTGACAGTAAATACAGGAATAGGTACAGATTTTTGGAGGAATATTATTTATCCCTAAACTATGCCCAAGACGTCTTGATGGAACAGGGCCAAAAGCAATCAATCTTTCATCATTTACCATTTTTTTTACTCTCCCACATATTATTTTTTATTTGCTTTTATTATAACAAAACTACCCTTACCGTAACCATCTTCTATAGAATCTAATCTAGCACTTGATCTAGGAAACACTGTTTGTTTGATAATCATATCTTCAAATTTTGTTTTTCTTAAAAAATCTATAACTTCTTCAGCTGAATAAAAAGTAGCATCTTTATAGAATTTACTTTTTTCTCTTTTTAGTTGATAACGTTTACCTAATTCACTTTTTTTATCAACAAAGCCAATAAGAATAAAACCATTAGTTTTTAAAACTCTATGAGCTTCTTTAAATGATTTTGTCAAATCATCTACAAAACATACTGTTGTAACAAACAAAACAAAATCAAATTTTTTATCACCTAAAGGGAGTTTTTCTGCCACTCCCTCATAAACCTTTATCCCTTGTTTTCTTGATATTTCCGCCATTTTTTTAGAAGGTTCAACACCAACTTTTATCCCCAGAGGAAGGGCAAATCTACCAGTTCCAATACCGATTTCAACACCTAATTTACTAGAAGGGACTAAGCTTTTTATTGCATTGAGCTCTGCCGAGTAAATATTCTTATTTTTTATGAACCATTCATCGTATTCCTTGCTATATTTCTCAAACGATTTAATTCTTGCCATAGTTAGCCTTTAATTTTTGCATTTCTTTCATATAAATCACAGTCCCATACGACTACTCCCGCTTGGATTTTCTTACAGTTTTCCTTGTGTTTACAAGTTACACAAAGACCTTCCTTCATCCACTCATGCATTATTTTTCCCTTACCATCTTTATTGCCTTCACTGGACATACATTTGCACAAATACCACATCCCTTACAATAATCATAATCAATATCCACAGAATCATCTTTGTTTCTCCAAATTACCGCTTCCGGACAGAATATCCAACATCTCAAACATTTTACACATTTATCTTTATCAAGGATAGGTTTGAATATTCTCCAACTACCTGTTTTTCCCATAGCCCCAACCTTAGGATATGATATTGTGGTCGCTATGTTTTTGTATCTCTTTACATTTAAATGATACCTTGAATTATAATCCATATTATATTACTTTAATCCTCTGTTAACGATAAAAAGGATAACGCGATTTCTACTTCTTTCAAAGCCCTTACTGTGTGTTGTTTGACCAAATCAACATAAATACTGTTTTCAGATGATGCTATAAATGATGCTGATTCTTTTGCTTGTTTTTCTAACTCTTGCAATAGTCGTCTTGTTTTCTCTAACCACTTATCCATATAACTCTCCAAATACATTTGTTAAATCTTAAAATACATTTGTTAAATCTTAAGTAACTGTAGTTTTGGAAGCAAGTTTATCTTACGAGTTTTTCTCAATAACCCTTCCAAGTCTTTTTATGCCTGGATGTTCTATCCATTTATCAATATCATTAGACCTCATTTTTCCACAATTAAATAATATCAATTAAAATAAATCTTCATTCTATCAAATGCTTTATTTATCATTTCTTCAGACACACAAAACGATAACCTAAGATGACTCTCTCCAGTTGACCCAAATGCAATACCAGGTGTTGTTGATACTTTTGCCTCTTTTAATAGTTTTTTACAAAAAGCAGTTGAATCTGCACCTTCTTTAAGTAATATTTTTGGAAACATTAAATATGAACCTCTTGGTTTTTGATATTCAAAAATTGATTTTAATTCATCTAGTCTTTTACACATTAGATCACGAGCAGAGCGGTAATGTTCTCTGAATTTTACAATACAATCTTGAGAACCTTGCAATGCTGCAAGAGCTGCATATTGAGAAACTACTGGTGCACAAATAGCAAAAGGAATATGTGCTTTTGTAATCTGCGGAATCAATGTTTCATCTGCATGTAAATACCCAATTCTCCAACCTGTCATAGCATAGCTTTTGGTAAAAGTAAAACAGCTAATTGCATTTTTCTTCATTTCTGGAATGGAAGCAATACTAAAATGTTTATAGCCATCATAAGTAAAATATTCATATGCTTCATCTGTAATAATCATTAAGTTGTTATCCAAGGCAATGTCTGCTAATTGACGAAGATGTTTCTCGGAAAAAACAGTACCTGTTGGATTACTTGGAGAGCAGTACAATATGGCTTTTGTTTTAGAAGTTACTGCATCTCTGATAGCATCAATATCCAAAGCAAAACCTTTCTCCGCAATAGTTGGAACAAGTACTGGCTTACCAGAGGCAATAATAACTTGACGAATATGCGTAGAATATGTTGGAGATGGCAAAATAACTTCATCACCAGGATCAACTAAAGCCATAATAGCTGAAGACAATCCTTCGACAGCGCCTACAGTGACCATTAACTGGGAAACATTAGCTTCAATATTGTTATCTCTCTTTAATTTCTTAGCAATTTCTTTTCGCAAATCTAATATACCAGAATTTTCAGAATATCCACCGACTAAGTCATTTTTTATTGCATCAATAGCTCCTTGTTTAATATGATCTGGCGTATCAGAAGTTGGTTTTGCCCAGGATAAAAATGCAACATCTTCAATTTCTTTTGACAACCTTGTCATCTCATGAATCGCAGATTTCTTTATATTTAAAGCTCTATCAGAAATTCTCCAATCGTCTTTCATTTTATTTTCTCCTTTTTCTCATATTGTTTTTAATATGAACTTTGATTTTTTTTCTAATTTTTTATTTATGGTTCCATCCGGAAGTATATAATCTTCATGAGGTTTGCCACTTTCCTCCATGTAATATCTAACGCAGTTCTCCCAATCACCCTTACAATATAGTTCAATCCATTTTTTATCTAATATTCCATCTTCATAATATCTTTTCATAGGACATACTTGATACCATTTACAATTCCTTGATAACACTTGTAATTTATGATAATTATTTATCAATACTTTTTTTAGATTTGGATTGTAAACCACAGCAGCAGGGTGCTGCAGTGGCAATATTTTTCTATTATTTGTTAAAATTAATTTTCCATAGAGTTTGTAAAAATCTTTTTTAGATGGGATTTTTAGACCGTATTTTTCTAACAAGTACTTAGTTGCATAATGACCTAATGGTACTAACACATCTGAATCGATTAACTTTATTTCTTGATCAAGGTAATTATTACAAATATCAATTTCATCTTGTTTAGGCTTTCTATAATTAGGAAGCATACATTTTATCAAGTTTGTCATATAAAGATTGTCTCGCTGTATATTATTTGACCTTAGTAAATTGTTTAATACTTTTCCAGAAGGGCCAATAAACATAGTGTCTTCTTGGTCCTCTTTTATCCCTGGAGCCTGAGCAATCAACATAATTTTTGCTTTAAGGTTTCCTTCACCGCACAATGCATTTTTTCTAGTTTCAAATAATCTACATTTAGTACAATTTTTAATTTTTTTGTTCAAATCCTCAATATTTGAGCTCATGATCATTCCTATTTAACTTTTTTTCTAATTGATCCAGGGTAGAACGAAAAGTATCAGTAGCAAGCTTAGCACAATGTAAATGTTCTTTTGGCAAGCCATCCAAAGCATTAAGTAGATCTTTTTTTGAGATAAATCGTGCTTCTTTTAGGGTTTTGCCTTTAACCATTTTCATCAGCATATTACCACATGCTATAGTTGCACCACATCCATCTGTCCAAAAGCGGGCATCCTGTATCACATTGTTTCTAAATTTAAGATTGATTTTCATTGTATCATTACAAGACCCTTTTATTTGGCCTGTGGCATCTGGATTTTTAATAAAACCGAAGTTGCTAGGGTTTCTATACTCCTTAATAACCTTTTTTGAGTAGGTTTTTTCTTCCTCATGGTCAATTTTCTTTTGAAGATTTTTTACCATATCTAAAAAATCTTTATCCTTAATCATACAGTCAAATTCCTCCTTATGTTATCCCACATTTTAATGATATTATCAGCTAAACTGCAATCTGAAAACTCGATAACGCTCTGTTCATGAACCATAGCATCAGTTATAATTGTATCATATGGAAGCTTTCCCACTACATCTATATTATTATCTTTACAATATTCTTCAATTCGTTTAGTATTGTCCAAATTGATATCAAATTTATTAATACAAACCATGGCTGGAATACTGAAATGACGAGCTACATCAAGAATTCTTTCTAAATCATGAATACCCGACAAGGTTGGCTCTGTCACAACTAACACAAGATCGACACCTGTCAAAGAAGCAATAACTGGACAACCAATACCAGGTGGTCCATCTAGTATAATCAAATCCTTCTTTTTATCTTCAGCTAGTTTTTTTGCATTCTCTCTAACAACTGTTACAAGTTTACCAGAAGCCTCTTCAGCTGTATTTAACATCGCATGAGCCATAAGCACAAAACGAGTATCAGAGATATATGCAAAACCAGAATCTCTATCTACCATTTTAATAGCCTGAGATGGACAAATATAAGCACAGACACCACAACCCTCACAAGATTCTTTGATAAGAGTTATATCTTTAGTTATTGCATCAAATTTACAGGATTCAAAACATTCTTTACAATCAATACATTTATCTTTATCAATGTCTGCAATTTTAAGCCCATGAAATCCCATAGTTTTTTTAATCTCTGGTTTAAAAATAAGATGCAAATCTGCTGCATCAACATCACAATCAGCAAAAACAGCACTTTTAGCAAGAGATGCAAAAGCAGCAGTAATAGATGTTTTACCCGTACCACCTTTACCACTAATCACAGTAAGCTGCTTCATTAGTTCACCTCTTCTTTTATCCTACTATACATAAGTCCAAACATCTCATGCCATTCATGAGACTCATTTACCAAAGCAATACCATTGGAATATAAATTAGCAATCTTTTTCCTTTCAGGAATTTTTAAAAGAATAGGAATATTTTCTTTTTTACAATAATATTCAACCTTATCATCACCAACACCATCGCGATTAATAATAACTCCAAAAGGAATATGCATATGTCTAACCACTTCAACAGCAAGTCTAAGATCATGAAGACCAAAAGGAGTAGGCTCAGTAACAAGAATACAATAATCTGGACCACTAATTGACTCAATAACGGGACAAGAAGTACCAGGAGGAACATCTATGATGACATTTTTACTCTTATCTATTTTTCTTTTCAAAGCCTTAATAACAGGTACTGCCTGGCTCTCACCAACATTTAACAAACCCTGATAAAAATCAATATCATTTGTTTGCCCATGGTCAACTATACCAATCGCTCTTTTATTCCAGGTAATTGCTTTCTTTGGACAAACAAGTTCACAACCACCACAAGAGTGGCATAACTCAGGAAAAACTAGAATATTATTTGGAACAACAGCTAACGCATTATACGCACAGAACTCAGAACACTTTCCACAATAATCACATTTATCTTTATCTATTTCAGGTATACTCAAAAAGACTTCTTCATGCTCTTTAATTTTTGCTTTTAGAAAAATATTTGCATTTGGTTCTTCAACATCACAATCTAAAAACTGGATATTCTCTAAGCTTAATGCAATATTTGTAGAAACTGTAGTTTTACCAGTTCCACCTTTGTCACTAGCAACCGAAATAATCATTTCTTCACCTTTAAAATAAGCTTACCAACTTCATCACCAATATCACGCGCAACAAGAGGACATTTAACCACAAGCATAAAAAAAACATCACGATTGACATTACTTAAACCCTCATAGTTACCCTGTCCCTTAGAAATTACCATATTAGAATACTCAAAATAATCTAAAAATTTTTTAGAAGAATAACTCAAAACTACACCAGGAGCAGATTGTCTTTGACCAGCATCACTTTCAATGATAGTTGCTAGTTTATCAATACCTGCGAACCTTGCGTCCTCCATTGTTGCATCGTTAATAATTGGATTAGATCGAACGACATAAGTAACTTTTTTATCCTGTTTTAATAACTCATTAATTAACAACTTATCAAAAAATATTTCACCAGTGTTATCTGCTAGATACAATATATTTTCTGATTTAACAAGTGATTTTTTAAACTGTTGATATGACTCCTCATCAATATCTTTTTTAACTAAATTATCAAGCATATCTTCAACATTAAATCTATTGTATGTGCCAAAATCAATAACATTTCCAACTATGGCAATTTTAATAGCCATCAGTAATGGATCACTTGCTCCTTCTACCATTTTCTTTAGATGATTATACTGATCTTTTGCTAATTTATTTGACTTATCTTTGATTTTTTTATAAGGATCTTCTGACTTTGTAATATCTCTTATAATACAATGAACCTCCCTAGATAACTCTGGAGGAGAATCAGTAAAAGAAATTGATTTTAGATGAGTCAACAATTTTTTTATAACTTCAATGTGAACTGCTTCATCATCCGTTGCCATACGTGTAGCTTCTAATGATTGCTTAATAAAACAAGGTATACAATCAAGATAAGCCCTCATAGTATCACTTTTTTTCTCTACAGCTACCCGTGATGGTGATCTCTAAAAGCATGTTTTCCGCAACCATCAGATTCACTGGCTTTCTGCAGGTTACCCTGTTTAAACATATTCACCGTATCTCTTACTGTCCCTGAAGCACCAATATATATAGTAATACCAAGATTTTCAAACATACTAATTGCACGTCTGCCAAGACCTTGACAGACCATAACATTAACTCCTTCTTTTGCCATAATCTCAGGCGGATCACCATAACCACCCATATGATGACTTGTGTTTGGAATAACTTTCACCCCATAAGTATCAATATTAACAATCGTATAAGTTGGTACCCTACCAAAATGTTCACCAACAATATCGTCTAAACCATTATTTCCCATAGTTGGAATGCATATTTTCATAGATCCCCACCTCTTCCAAAACCTCTACCAGAGCCACCCATACCAAAATGACTTCCCACACTTGGAGAGCTTATTTCCTTAATTTCTCCTCTTTTAAATTTATTGACAACATCTTTGATATTACCATCTAACCCGGTGATCACTTTAATACCTGCAGATGTGAGCGTCTGAAAAGCATTTGGACCTATATTACCAGTAATCACAGTAGTAGCCCCAGTCTTTGCAACCATTTGAGCTGCTTGAATACCAGCTCCACCAGTAGCCATCAAACTATCATTTGAAATAGATTCCACATTCATCGTCTCCACGTCAATAATTAAAAAATATTTACATCGACCAAACCGTGGATCAACATCTGCATCTAAATTATCTCCCATAGCTGTTACACATATCTTCATTTCATCTCACCCTTTTTGCTATTTTATTCAATATCTCTTATTATCATAACAAAACTTACAAACCCATCCAACACTAAATTTACGGCGGAGAAGAACCATTTCATTTTTATCAAAATAATGGCGACAAATAGGACACAGCTTCTTATCCTTATTCATATTCATCAAAAAACTCCGGTTCAAATCTATCTCTAATTATTTTTTATCATAACTGTCTCTCCATCTTTGGAATAGATAAGATGTTGAGCTGATGGCTGACTACTACAAACAAATCCTAACTCAACTAAAAATTTTTTAATTTTATCAATATCGCTTAATTTCTTATTTTCTATTTTGTTTTTCATATTTACCAACCTCATCTATTTTATCCATATATAACTAAAATGGTCTAGTCAAAGGTGTACCACACTTTGGAAATTTCCTGTTATAACAAGGAACACCTATTTCATGAACTTCATGATAATTACAATTTGGACACACACATTCTCCACCTGGACCAAAACCAAACCCCCCGCCAAGACCTCGATGGCCACCTCTTCCAAAGCCTCCTCCACCTCCTCTACCTCTAGGCATCTTTTATTTCCCCCTTATTTTTGTTAACAATTTCTTCGATTTTTTCGACTATTTGTGTAAATGCTTTCCCTGCATCTGTATTAACATTCTTGATAAGAAATGGTTCGCCACTATCACCAGTAAGAACTATCTTTGGATCAAGGGGAACCTTACCAAGAAAAGGTACCTGGAAATCCATAGAAGCTTTCAAACCACTACCAGTTTTAAAAATATCAATTTCTTTATTACAGTAAGGGCATCTAAAACCACTCATATTTTCAACAATACCAACAACAGGCATGTTCATCTTTTTAACAAAATTTATTGATTTTCTAACACTTACAAGTGCAACATCTTGAGGTGTTGTCACAATAACAGCACCATTACTATTTGGAATAAGTTGTGCTATACTAAGAGGCTCATCACCTGTACCTGGAGGTAAATCAACAATTAGATAGTCTAAGTCTCCCCAGTCAAAATCACCGATAAATTGTTTAATAGCTGCCATTTTCAAAGGCCCACGCCAAATAACAGGAGAATCCTTATCTTGCAAAAGAAAACCCATGGACATGACTTTTAACTTTGGTGTAACTAAGACAGGTTCTATACTTGTTTGAGTGGATATCGGTCTTTTATCTTCAATCCCTAGCATCTTAGGTATACTTGGACCATGAATATCACAATCCATCAATCCAACATTATACCCTTTTTCTGAGAGAGCAAAAGCAAGATTTGCAGAAACTGTACTTTTACCAACACCACCTTTACCACTTAAAACAACAATCTTGTTTTTTATTTTACTCAAGTTTTTTGTAACTTTTGAGTCATCATAACCTTTTTTCTCCATGGAATTAATCACCTACAAATTTTAATTTTACTCGATCATACTAATTAAAACTACAAAAAGAAAGATGAAAGAGGGCCCATAGACGTAACTATGTACCTTCTTTTTTTTCTTTAGATAGTTCCTGAAGCCTTTCTTGTATCATTTTTATTTCTTCTTCTAGGCTCTTGATCATACTTTCCAGGTATGTTTTTTCTTCATCTTTAGTAGGCTGAGGAACACCCATATAGGGTTGTGGCCAGTAATAAGGATCGCTATAGCCTCGCCACCAGAAACCTCTACCACGTCCCCAGAATCCTCGTCCGAAGCCTCTGCCCCAGCCTCTACCGAATCCTCGTCCAAAACCAGGATTTGCATAACCAGGCATATTACTTCCAGAACAATATCCTAATGCTCTACCAGTCATTGGGCCATGACCAAGAGGACCTGTTCTATCACCGCCAGGCATTTTTTAATTTCACCTCCTTATATTTTTTATATATATTATTCATTTTTTCACCTTATGTTTTTTAAATATATGTCAGTTGTCGTTAGATTCATAATGTTAAACATGTGAACATTATTTTGAAATATATATGCGGAAAGTTTATACATTACTCCCAATATATTGCATAAAACCATAATAGTATCTATGAAACTCTTTTTATAAGCTTTATTGCAATAATTATAAACAAAATATTATTTTTTACTAATATTTATCAAAAATAATTATATAGGCAATCTGCATATTAAATAAAATATTGGCTAGATAAAAAGGTGAAATATGACAAGAGAAAATATAAAACTAGACCAAAAAGATAGAAAAATAATTGCCCTACTTCATGACAATCAAGAAATATCCCAAGAAGAAATTGCCAGACAAATTCATTTATCTCAATCTTCAGTTGCTATGCGTATAAAGAAGCTGAAATAGAAAGGAATAATAGATCATATTGTTGGGGTAAATCTTAACAAAGTAGGGATATATGTAGCAATGGTTATGGTTACAACAACTAATATAACCAAGATTTTGAATATGTTCCGTGGTTGCCCCTTTTTTTAAATGGATTTGTAACTTCTGGTGAAAAAAATTTAATGTTACTATTGGCAGGTGAAGATTTGGCATCCCTTGAGTCAATAATAGATGAAAGATTACGTCTGGATGTAGATGTTCAAAGCGCGGATTTTAATATTATGATTTCAAGTATAAAGGATTTTATAATGCCTATAAAATTAATCGAAAGACCTTTAAATAAACCACCTTGTGGAGTTGAATATAAAGAATGCCAAGCATATCATCAAAATCGTTGTTTTGGTTGTCCAGCAACTAGTCATTATAGGGGATTTTTTTGGTAAAAAATCGTATTTTTTTAGTTATTAGTTAGTTGTTAGGTCCTATGAATTATAAATATTATCAAATTAGATTTATTTAACAATGTCATATGATTGTTGATAAAATTCTATAATTTTTATCTAGGTTTTTAATAAAATCAACCAATTATTTTTATATAAGGTAACTATTCCATATTTTTTAATATATTATAAGAAAAATTCGATTTTTGTTAATATCTATTGCAGAAATATTTATGTATTCTATATGATTAAGATTTGTTGGGAAACAATCCTAGGGAGGGACTAATAAAGGTTAAGGACTTTATATTTCAAGCCCCACCTCCCTTAATACCCCTTTATTTTAGTTAAAAGTTTTCAGAATACCCACTAAAAGTTGGATAACATATTAAAAATGACTATGTTTTAAAAGGCTAGGGATGCAACTAAAGCCATAATTTAACACAAAAATAATACTTTATATCTATTGATAAGCAAACTCTGGAATCATTTATTCAGCAATAAAATTAATCATTTACGTTAATTTACGAAAAACTATATTATTTATTAGCCTCGTTAAAAAAACTTTAATTTTAATTTCGTCAAGTTTTTTGAGGTGAATTGATATATGATTATTTTCCATATGCTCATTTTCCTCTATAAAAATATAGATATAATTGGTATTATCCTCAATTCTTATGGTTGGTTTTGCAATATTCTTTTCAACTGTTTCTTTTATTATAAATCTTATTGGATAAGATAGGATTTTTTGATATTCGTCATTTATTCCTTCATTTATATTATCAAATGCATATTTCTCTAAATTATTTGTTTTATTATTAATATCTTTGATTAAATCATTTGATTTATTCCAATAATCCAAAAGAGGTTGATATGAAGCCAGATGTCCAAGTGTGTAATTATAAATTTTTTTATCTTTTAGTTCTGCCAAACTGGTCATTATTAGAGTTGGTTTATGTGCATCGTAAGAAATATCCATTTTTTGAAACTCTTTTAGAACATCAAATACTATATTTTTTCTATGAATCTTATTGCGTTCTATTTTATTTATGGCTTTGTATGATAAAATTCCTACAATTGTACCGGAAATAAAACTAGCAATTAGGCTAAGGACAAAAGATATTAATAACATAAAGAATAAAATAATAAATATTACTATAAAGCTTATGATGGAACATAAAGAAGCGGTAAATACTTTTAAACCAGTATTTATATATTCTCTAATAAAATCATCCAATCAAGATACCTCCCAACGCAATAGTACAGTCAGTGCATAGCATTTATATACCAAACCCTTGATAGATATAATGATAACATGGGGAGGAACCAATGCAAAAAAGCTTAATCAGAAAAGGAATTGCTTTCATTGTTATCCTTTTGTTCATTGGGATGAGTATAATTCCAGCGACGTCTTACATACAACTTAGGAGTGTACGGGCGGACCAGGACAACGGATTATATCAGATTATAATTGAGCCTTATGGACTGAACGATTTTAGACCAAAGACCATCAACCTCACGGCAGAGCAGTACTATACCTTGAAACAATATTTTGTCATGTTTCGCGAACGGTTGAACAATACCGTGGAATTCGACGAGACTATGAAACTGTATGCAGAGGCTTTAACGGAGCTTGCAGACCTCCACTTAATTCCACGTGATAACTACTTTAACCTGGTAAAGAACTTACTCATGCAAAAAACTCCAAATCCTAGATGCACACTTGCACCTAGTGATGATGACTATAACATTTTAGCATTCGTCTCTGGAAGCGTAACCGGATTGGACAATTTCCTCCCACCTTTTTATTTACTTCTGATAACTCCAGCGTCTTTCTTAGCCATAATAATATATGTTTTATTTTACGGTACTCACCATATATCTTTACTTTTATATGCGATGCTTATTGTGATAGATTCCATCATGAAGTTCACATTGAACGTGAATACCTACAGCCCGTTGTCGTTTTTTAACAACATCGACGGTCCAACCAAAGGATGGGTCCACAGCCTCGGCCTGAATGGTATCAAAAAGTGGAGTGGGCTTCTAGTAACAAAACCTCGTTTCTTAAGCTGCCCGATAATCGTCGGTTTTACTGGGTACAAAATCCTAGATAAACAGAACGAGACACATTTCTTCATCGGTACCTGTCTTTTGGCAAGAATCCATGTTTATTATCCTTATTAACAGAAAAGGATATTACT
>SMTZ1_10001982_pt1 | contig 20703 bp, 23 predicted proteins | sample DeeMarSWOR136_30_FD_25667 | JGI IMG/M metagenome (IMG submission 25667) | reverse complement strand
TATTTGTCCAGTAAGGTTGTAGATGAATCCTGACCCTTGACCTTGTGTGTAGTAAGGGCGTCCGAAGAAGTCGTATTGTACTATCATTCCTCGGATTACGACGACAGATTCTTTAACTTGATCATATAGCTGGGAAAGTGAGGTATTTTCTCCTAGCATGTAAGTGATGTTCTGGCAGGTGACATTCTGTGTTGTTTGAAAGTTTGAGATTTGCTCTTGGAGTGTTGAAAGTTGATTTTGTAGGCTGCCAATTTCTCCTGAAATGGATGAGTAACCTATTGAATAGCCCAGCAGCCCTCCCACGAATAAACTGGCGATGATAATTGTTGTTACAAGAATTACTGAGATGCGAGTTGCTTTTTGTTCTTGAGGAAGCTCCAATTTAACCATTCCTTTCTGCTCATAGCTCTTTACCGCAGTGGGGACAAAACTTATGATTTGACTGAATTTTTTTGCGGCATCCCGGACATGTGAGCTCTCCCTTCATGAGGTGCATCCCTTTCCTCTCTCTTTTCAGCAGCCTTCCGTCGTTGAGAAAGAGCATTCTTCCTGCACGCGATGCTACTTGGCTGTCGTGGGTTACCATGATGATAGTGGTTCCGTGGTTAATGTTCAATTTGCTCAATAGCCTAACTATCTCATACATTGTTTGGACATCTAGGTTGCCTGTGGGCTCATCTGCCAGAAGTATCGTGGGGTTGTTGGCTAATGCACGTGCAATGGCGACTCTTTGTTGCTCTCCTGCGCTAAGGCGTTGTGGTCTGTGGTCTTCTCTTTTTGACAAGCCCATAATTTCTAATAGTTCTTGAGCTCTTTTCCGTCTTTTATCCTTTGACTTTTCCGTACCTTCCATTGGTAGTTCTACGTTTTCAATAGCGTTCAAGTATGGCATTAGATTAAAAGTCTGGAAGACGAACCCAATCTTGTACTTTCTAAATTTGCAGAGATCTTTCTCGTGTACTTTTGTGACATCCACATCGTCAAGAATAACCTTTCCTTGAGTCGGTTTGTCAAGGCAGCCCAACATGTTCAACAAAGTTGTCTTGCCGGAGCCTGAAGGCCCCATGATCGAAATGAAGTCGCCTTTCCTTACTTGAAGGTCTACTTCAGAGAGGGCGTGAACCTTGCGCGTACCTAGTTTGTAGACTTTGTGCAGTTTTTCTGTTTTTAGAACCAAATTACTCATATCTCAACGCCTCCATTGGACTTGTTCTGGACGCTCTCCAAGCAGGATATAAGCTGCCCAAAGCTCCCAGCAACGCGGCTACACCGAATGCCAGCAACAGTGTTTGTGGGTCTGGCGTGGCTGTAACAGATTGTGACAAAGTCGTTCCAAAGTTTTCGGTTTGTCCAGGAAATCCCCGTTGTGGTGTTGAAAACGGATTAACACTGGGAAGTAGAAGCATTGATATCATGGGTGCTCCAACGATTCCTATTACAATGCCGACTGCTCCCGCCATTAGACTCATCAATATTCCTTCAATCATAAATTGACTCATAACATTCAAATTGCTGAAGCCTATCGCCTTAAGGATACCTATCTCCTTTGTCCTTTCACGCACGGTATATAGCATTGTGAACAATACTATCAAGCTTGTAGCTCCGATTGCTATGACAATCTCTTGAAAGGCGGTGGCTTGCGTCTGACCAAGAGTTGATTCAGCATTTTCCAACGTAGTTTGACACATTTCCTGCATATTATTAAGGCTCTCCAAGCGGTCTTCATACGTCGTAACATAGAGCTCATCTGAATATGCTGCTTCTATTACTTCGGCTATTCCATCCACATTGGAAACGTCCTCTGCGTAAATGTCAAGTCTACTAAAGTTTCCAGCATTGCCAGTTATTATCTGAGCATCAGAAATGTTCATGTACACCTCTCTTGTTCCACTGCTACCCTGACCTGCTGGTTCATAAATACCTACGACTGAAAAATACTCCCCGTAAATCTCCACTTTGTCACCAACTCCTACTCCAAAGTAATCTGAGAGGTTTGAGCTCATGAGAAGCCGCCCGCTATCCCCTTCGTACAGAGGTGCCCCTGCTGTTATGTTTGTTGGCAGTATGGAATAGCTGTCTATAAAGGAGGAATTCAGACAAACACCTGTAATCTCGTAAAGAGGTCTAGAAATCGTAAAGCTTCCACGTGGAGTATCCATGGTCTCGTAATTTTCAGATAAGTTCTGCGTGGCTTCTTGGTTTGCCACGATTCCTGCTGGGATGGAAATCATGATTGCCAGGGAAAAGCCCAAAGCGATAACTACCAACAGAACTCTAATTTTCCTTCTTGAAACATTTCTCAGCGCCCTTGTTAAGACACCCAAATGCTCCACCTTTTCTCCTTATCCTCCGAAATGCTGCATATTATTAAAGGGTTTTTCAGAATTAGACCCAATTCCTTTCCAAATTCGGTGAGCAAAAAGTATTAGTTGTTTAGTCATTCCATTTAGTTGCGCTGTCAGTCGGGTGGTGGTTGGTGGAGAACAGGAAACCCGAGGGAGAAAGGAGAAAAGGGGAAGGTGAACGCTTTTACTCCGCCAACCACTCTGCATTTTTTCAGAGTCCAGTAGATTATTAAAGGATTTTTCAAGATTAGACCCAATTTTGACCTCAATCTTTGCACTCTTAAAAGGACACATTTATTACCACACTCTAAATAGGTTTAGCCAAGTCTGGAGTTTCACAGATGCCCACTAGTGCACGTCCCTTGAAGTATTTGCTCGGATGGCTAATCGCAGGGACGAGAGGAGGCCTAACTCGTGCCAAAATAATTAGAGCCCTAGAGGAAACTCCTCAAAATGCAAATCAACTGGCAAGTCTACTCAAAATGGACTATAGGACTATAAGACACCATCTTGATGTACTCCAGAAAAATAGAATAATAACTTCTGCAGGAAGGGGATATGGTACGACATATTTTTTGTCTCCAGCAATGGAGGAGAACTATGCCTTGTTCGAGGAAATTGTGAATAAAATTTGGAAAAAAGAAAAAAGGGAGGAAAACAAGTGAAGCATAGAATGACCAAAATCGTAAAGATCGGGCTAATGCTAACAGTGTTAGTAGCTGTAGCTATGTTGTCAACGTTCTGGGCGTTATCATTTGAACCAAGAACCCCTCAATGGGAGCCTAGACCATTCCCACAGTTCGATAGGATTCGAGGAGATATAGAGCTATTTTATACAATCCAAACGGTAGTTTCTTCAATCAATGTGACATTACTAATTTTCCTGTTGATTACATACATCAACATATATAAAAAGACACAATCAGAGTTCACCATTGGATTGATGATCTTTTCAATGGTCTTGCTTCTCTATGCTTTTGTCTCTAATCCCTTGGTACACTGGATTTTTGGTTTTCGTGCATTCGGTCTTGGACCATTTGCCATGTTACCAGATTTATTTACATGCATAGCGCTAGGCGTGCTACTGTATCTGACATTCAAATATTAAGAACATATTCACTGGCAAGGGTTATTTCTACGTCACGTGAATGGTATATTCAAGGCAGGGGTTCCCAAGTCTGGTCAAAGGGGTGAGGTTCAGGACCTCATGGCGAAGGCCTTCGTGGGTTCAAATCCCACCTCCTGCACCACGGTCAAAGTTCGCTTTTTGCACCAAATTCACCTAAACAAACGCCTTAAAAGAGCAAGGACAATTAGAATTCTTGAATGGCGAGGAAAAAAGATGGCACGGGCTTTTATAATTCGTAAATATCAACCAGAAGATAGAGAGCAATGTCGTATTTTATGGAAAGAATTGACAGAGTGGCACCGGGAAATCTATGAAGACCCAAACATTGGAGGAGAACATCCAGAAGACCATTTTGATAAACATCTAGCAGAAGTGGGACCCGAACGCCTTTGGGTTGCAGTTCACGACTCAAAAGTTGTGGGTCTTGGAGGACTCATTGTAAGGAACAGAGAAGCAGAAATAGAACCTCTCATCGTCAGCAAAGCCTACCGCCACAAAGGAATAGGAAAACATTTAACCAGAACCATTGTTTCAGAAGCACGCAAATTAGACTTAAGATTCCTCACCGTAAAGCCCGTAGCACGAAACATCGAAGCAATCAAGTTCTTCTATCAACAGGGCTTCAAAACCCTCGGCCAAATCGAACTATGCCTAGACTTCTGCCAATATGCATGGAAGCTCGGTCCTAAACTCTTCGCACTCCAATTCAACTTCTGACAGACAAGCATACCGCATTCTTAGCTTTGGCAAATCATATGCATCAACTTTTCTTCTTAAGTTCACTATTTTCCTAAGAGATGGGGTTTGCAGATGTCTTCACCAGAGAAAGAGACGAAGAAAAGAAGCATTCGGGTTAAGACGTGGGAAGAGTTCAAAGGAATAGCCATGGAAAAGAAACCGAAAAGCATTGTTTATATTATTGCGAAAAGTATCCCAGCTAGAAACCTAACCAGCCTCAAACTAATCATGCCAATAGAAGACATGCAATACATTTTCGTTGATTTCGCAAAAGGCGACGAACTGCGACAGACAGGAATCCCTATACACAGCAACAAAGAAGGAATCCGCTTTCTCGAAGAAACCGATGTTAAAAAGTACCTGAAAAAGCAGCTGGAAACAGATGATTTGCAAATTCTTTCTTACTGGACAATTTGACAAGCATGCTTTCAGCAACGTCACGCTGCAAAAAAATTAATACCTCACCAACCTCGTTGATTCCTAACTGCGAGAAAGTGAAGCCTTTTGCTCCAAGTATACAACACTCTAACAAGAAAAATTGAAACCTTCAAGCCCCGAGAAGACAGAAAAGTCAAAATGTTCACTTGCGGTCCCTCGGTTTACAGGCGACCACACATAGGAAACTATCGAACGTTTCTTTATGAAGACATACTTCAACGCTACTTAGAACATTTGGGCTACGAACTGGTTCGGCTCATATCGTTAACCGATATTGAAGACAAAGCTATCATCGAAGCGGAAAAAGAAAGAATCTCGGTAAAGGAACTGGCAGAAAAAAACAGAAATAAGTTTTCTGAAGACTCCGAGCTTCTAAGAATGCAAAGCCCCACCTACCATGCGTGCATGATGGCATGTTCCTCCACAGCAGTAGAGCAAGCCGCCAAACTGATCAAAATTCTACTGCAAAAAGGCTACGCATACCACTACCAACACAAAGGTAGATGCAACGTCTATTTTGACCCTTTAAAATTTGAAGGATTTGGAAAATTATCTAGGCTGAATATGACCAAGTGGCCGAAAAAGAACCGACGCTTCCATAAAGACACTTATCCGGGCACTCCTTGGAACATGGGTGACTTTATTTTATGGCATGGCTACAAGGAAGGGGATGCCGACTACTGGGACACAGAAATTGGCAAAGGCCGCCCATCATGGAACATTCAAGACGCAGCTACCATAACCAAATATTTGGGCACAACCATCAATGTAGCTTGCGGAGGAATAGACAACCTCGTCAGGCATCACGACTACACAATCGCCATTATTGAAAGCGTATCAGGAAAAACGCTTGCCAACTACTGGCTCCACGGTCAACATCTTCTCGTTGATGGAAAGAAGATGTCGAAAAGCAAAGGCAACGTCTACTATCCAGACGATTTGATCAAACGAGGCTACAAGGGCGAGCACATACGCTTTTTTCTCATTTACGGAAACTATAGAAAACGATTAAACTTCACTTTCGAAAAAATGAAGAAAACCAGCCAAAAACTAGACACTTTCAAAAACATGGTTAACAATTTAAAGAAAGCCAAGTCATCAAAACCAAGAACAAAAACTAAGAAACTTGTCGACGAAATCGTTAGCGAATTTGAGATTGACATGAACAATGATTTGGACGTAAAAACTGCTTTTGACAACCTCTTCAAAACAGTCTCAAGACTTGACAACTTGAAGACTCAAGGCAAATTAAGCTTGAAAGATGCAAGCAAAGCTTTAGCCAATCTGCGGAAAATTGATAACGTTCTACAAATAATTTTTTGATCTCTTTATAGATTTTTAGCAGCATATATTACGAGGAGCGGTGGAATGATCTATGATACTGTGGTTCCTTCATAATCTTGGCTACAATTCTCGCGTATTCTAATCCCTCTTCTACAGGAACCCCCCAGAAATTCCGCCCTATAATTCTTCCCTCAGCCCCAGCATTCATAACTATCCTCGTCGTAGTAGCAAGCGCTTTTCCAGGGTTCTCCTTTATTTGGGGACCTCCAGAGACGACGACAAAGCTTCTGGGCACTGCGTCTACCACCATCTTCATTCTCTTCGTGTGTTGTCCTTCTGCTAATTTTCCTTCTTTTTCAGGCTCGAGTTCAATGTATTTTTGCGCTTCAGATGTTTTCTTGGCTGTCTTTTTTAAAAAGCTGATGTATGCATCTCTCTTCTCTTCTTTTACAGGGGCAGGAAATTTAGTTTTTATGATGTCGGCGCCCAAAGACTCAGCAACGACGCAGGCGTAATGCACCCAATAAAGACTGTCAGCACCCATTTCATCTACACCTGGTCCTCTCGCGTAAGCCCATACAACAGCAGGCAAGCCGTACACGTGAGCTCCTTCGATTACGCTGCTTGTCCTCTCCATATCCTCCCTCGTCATCTCTGAGCCAGGATAGAAGGACATACCAACCGCAGCTGCACCCAATCTTAAGGCGTCTTCAACACTTCCTAAGGTTGAAGGGATAGCAGGATTTTGAGGGATAGTCATGTGTCCATCGACTTTGTATATTAACGGAATATTTAATCCTAGAAGGTCCTGATATTTGTCCATAATTCCGGGATGCAAAACAATTGCAGAAAAATTACCTTTGTTTGCTAGTTCAATTACTGTTCTGGGATCAGCTGATCCACGACCAGTTAGGGCGACGTTTGTGAGATCTTTTTTCTTCCACTTGAAGGTGTGCGAGGCGCCATGTTCTATCAACTGGTCAAAGGGTAAGCTTAAGAAAGATCCATTGCCAGGTCCATTTTGGTAAAGCATTCTGTAGAGTTTCTCGAGTCTCCCTCTGCCTAAATGAGTTAGTCTATCAAGTTTTGGTCTACCTGCAATGTTAGCTAGAATATTTTCTTTCATGTTTCGATCACTACTGATTAACAGGTTCAAAAGATATAATCGTCTAGATATTTATTTTCTTGCTGAACTTTGCCTCAGTAAGTGTTAAGAGTTCAAAGCCTCGATTTCTCTGAAGGTGATAGACTAGATGAAAGTTGGAATTTTGAGCGGGGGGGGAGACGCTCCAGGAATTAACGCTGTAATTAGAGCTGTTGTTAGGAAAGCGATTCAGGAATATGGTTATGAAACTGTTGGAATTAAAGATGGGTGGCGAGGGTTAATTGAAGGCGAATTCATTCCATTAAATTTGAAGACAACTTCAGGCATGCTTCCCCGGGGAGGCTCCATTTTAGGAACTTCAAGAACTAACCCTTTTAAGCACAAAGATGGTACACAACGCATTTTGAAAAATGTTGAAAAGCACAAGATTGATGTTGTGGTTGTCATTGGTGGAGATGACACTCAAGGAGTAGCCTACAAGCTTTGTGAGATGGGGTTACCCTGTGTCGGGGTTCCTAAAACAATTGATAATGATCTTGCTGGAACCGACTACACTTTTGGGTTTCACACAGCCGTTTCGATTGCCTGCGAGGCGCTCGATAGGTTACATACCACTGCGGAAGCACATCACCGAGTGATAATTCTAGAGGTAATGGGTAGAAAGGTCGGCTGGATTGCATTGTGGGCTGGACTTGCCGGAGGAGCAGATGTTATTTTGATTCCTGAAATTCCCTTTGATGTTAATGAAGTGTGTGGATACATTAGACGAAGACAAAAGCGTGGTAGAAACTTTAGCCTAGTTGTTGCCGCTGAGGGGGCCAAGCCGAAAGGGGGCGAAGAGATTGTTTATAGCACTGGTGTTGATGAATTTGGCCATGCGAAACTTGGTGGAGTTGGCTATTATCTAGGGAAGGAGATTGAAAAAAAATGCGAAGACATCGAAACGCGGGTCGTGGTTCTAGGTCATCTTCAACGGGGCGGTTCACCTATAGCCTTTGATCGAGTTTTAGCCATCAGATATGGAATTGCCGCTATTGACCTTGTTCACGAAGGAAAGTTTGGGCGCATGGTCACTCTTAGAGGAAATGAAATTACCTCTGTTTCTTTGAAGGAAGTTATTGGTAAAAGAAAAACAGTTGACTTGAAGCTTTATGAAATAGCGAAAGTGTTCTTCGGCTAGTACGTTTGTTTTCATCGTTTTCTCAGATTCTGAAACTGATTCATTGGCATCCCTTATTTCTTGTTCAACTTGAATTGGCGTCAGGTGTCTTTGCCGAAAGCTACGGTTTCAAATGCGGCTGTCTTGAAAATTCTTCTATTGTTATTGATGATGTTAGTGTTTTTTGTTCTGATATTTGGAATTGACTTAGTTGTTCACGGAACACTCTACAGTGGTATGAAATTTTCAGATTTTGGACAAGCTCTTCGCAGCTCGTTTTTAACAACAACAAGCGAGTGTAGTATGGTGTTGTTGTGGTCTATTTGTTTCCGAAATTGCGTGCACTATTATGCATAAATAGTCAAGTTGCTTTTCCTCATTTACTCTCTTTTTGAGCAGAGAAAAAATCCTTTCGGATTTTCCATTGTTTTCAAAACGGAGAATCCTGTTTTTAGATAAAACTCCTTCGGTCCCGCAGGCCAATGAATATATTCACTCCATGTTTTGTCTCTTTCTATAACATACACCAAGGCGCCATCAGAATTTCGGAAAACTTCGCTATTGAGAAAGCAGTCTAAGAGCGTCTTTCCAACACCTTTTTTCTGATGCGCCTTGTCGATGAAGAAACAAGATATGAACAGATAGTTTTCAAACTCTTTTCCTAAAATATACCGTTCTTCCACTTCATTGTTATCTGCATCTACTCTGCAGGGGCACAGTCTAACTTTTTTCAACAGTCGCTGTGGCACAAATTCAATCATACCTACTGGTAATTCGTCTTTGTAAGCGATAAATGTTGTTGGACTGAAAATCGTGTTTGCTTCTTTTAGCCACGTTTCGCATTTCTTTACTATATCTAGGTTTGTCCAGTTGTCCAGATGCCCCCAACATAGTCTGAGTCTGTCGAGTATATTGTTCGAATCTATGGCGTGTATATCCAAGTGGTTCATCTTGCGTCACCTAGACGCTTTCTTGTGCATAACAATTGAAGTAGTCTTTGCAGTTTAGCATTATCTTTGCGTCCGGTTTTGCGACTTACATTGGTTACAGGCAGTCTTGTTAGAGTTTTGTGTGCATACTACTTAGAACCTTAATCAGAGACCAGATTTTCTGAAAGTAGAGAATATGATGATCACATTGCAGATATCAGAGCGTTCTTGTGTGTTAAGCTTTCATGGTTGGCTTGCACTTTTTTAAGATATTCTATCAAGGTGTTTATTGCGTCTGTGAATTCCTTCTCCTCGGCACTTCTAAGATATTCGTTAACTGCTTCAACTATACTTTGCCTTTCTTCTTCGGTTAACGTTTGCCCAACGATAACGCCTTCCAGCCATTTTGCGGCTGCAATTTGTTTCTCTGAGCTTAAGCCTTCTATGACCTGCATTAACTTCTTCAGAGTTTCCTGTGGGCGGCTTTCAGTCATCTTCTTTAGCATCCATAGTTCTCCTCGGAAGAGGATAATATTAAATTTATGGATTAATAATCAACAATCAAGTGCAAGCAGTTTTGTAAAATATAGATGTGCGTAGATTATCTCTAATACTGATTTCGACATAGAATTCCGAAGTAACAATGTTTTAATCGGTTTCTTCTAAATTAGTTAGTGATTCATATGAAGCTTCAATTGAATCCTAAGTTTCTTCTGCTGATCTGTGTTATTGGAGCAGCGTTGGCGATTGGAGTAGTTATATTGTTCTTACAAGTAGATGAGGTAGTCAACGTTCTACTGTACAATTATGGCTTGCGTTTCGACTACGAGTGGGCAACGCCCTACTGGACATTTTTGAGACTTGCTCTCGGTCTCTTGGGGTGTATTGCAGGTTTGAACATTTTCTCGATAGTGTACATAGTTCTGGCCCGTCAAACTTTGCCTCCTGTAAAATCTGTTAGACCTCCCGCAAAATCTGAGACAAAAACGCAACGCAAAGAGGAACAAGAAGTAGAGAAAGAGCAGATGCGTTCAATCGAAAGAGGAGAGAATGGTGTTGAAGTCGCGGCTTTACCTATGGTGTGCAATAAATGTGGAAAGGTGTTCACTCAGCCCCTTTGCATGTTCGATTTCAAGTCAGGAAAGCCAAGGCTAGTAAACGTCTGTCCCTATTGCAACGCAGTGTTGGCAGTGTCAGGCAATTCGAAGGCGGAATAAAAATCGACATCACAAAAAAGGATTTTAAAGCTAGAGTCTAAGCTCACAAAACTTATGGTTTATTCTCCACTTTGAAAGTATGGAGTGGCATTTCTATGAAACTCGGCATCAATTTATCAGCGGTTGTCTCTGCGCTGACTATTATGGCTGTAATTTCTCTTCTTATCATGGTTTTCTTGACACGGCTTGACTATATAGTGAATAGCGTTCTATACAATTTCGGATTAAGGTTCAGCTATCGATGGGCAATGCCCTATTGGACCAACTCATCCATTATCATCGGTTTGTCATGGTTCAATATAGCTGCATCCTTCATACTGATTTACTACCTTTTTAAGAGAAGAAAGTGTTCGTCGAGCTTTGTGGCTAAACAAACAGAAAACATTAAAGAGCAAGCTGAAGAATTGGTTGATCGGCCTGAAAAACTTATAGAAACACAGATTCTTGACCAATACTGTGTACTTCTCGAACCCCGGATTGAGAGCTATGACGTAAAGCATCCGAAGGACGTTATTGATAGTCAATGCTAGCGATATTATAGTGCATATAAGTGTGTGACTACGTTAATGATGCGGTCTTTCAAAAATTGACAGCCTTAAGACCATGAACGCAAGTGTTGTGACAACGATCGCAAGTAAATAGTATCCGGCTCCTGTTGCTATGCCAATGGAGACCACAGTCCACAATGTCGCTGCAGTGGTTAACCCTATGACCTTTTCCCCGGTTTTGAGTATAGTCCCGGCACCAACGAAACCCATTCCAATAATTATGGCAGCGGCTAGTCGGGAAGAATCGGCCCCTGGGAAAGCATTTAGAGATAATATTGTAAGAAGAGTCGAGCTAAGCCCAACAAGAATGTGAGTTCTCAAACCTGCTGGTTTAAGACTTACTTCTCTCTCCAGCCCAACAAATCCGCTCAGTATAAAACCCAAGATCAGTCTAGCAACAAATTCCAACTCAAAGTTCATAATTTTTTATTGTTGTTAGTCGTATATAGATTTAAACTCTTTCCAGAACACTCATACACAGGTTTTGCTACGAATGTAGTTTTGAATCCTCACAATTTTCAAATGCTATTCGTGCGTATATTAGAAAAAGTCGTGAGGGGGATTAAAGAAGAAAGACACACCACTACTAACAGGTTATCAAATCTTTCACAATTACATTAGAGAACACGAATAATTAAAGCCTAAGACACCTGCAGAGGCTTGCGGGATAGCTGTTGAAGGAAAGAACAAGTGGAAGACCTTAATCCAGAACGCAAGTATTTCAAAGTGAGTTATTTTGGTTTAAATTGTCTCTTTTCTTTTTCGCTTTCGAATGAACCAGCATGGTGTTTTGAGCCTAGATTGTGCGTGGGCAAAAAATGAAAAACAGAAAGAGGTCTGTGAAAAAAGCTAATGTTATGCTATTCCTCGTCTTCCCAGTCCTCTTCCTCTTCCTCGTCTTCCCAGTCTTCCTCTTCCACAGGTTTCACCTCCTTCTGATTTTGCAAGCTTACTTCGACTCATGCAGCCCAAGATAAGCTTTGCTATTCTCATGTCTTTATTTTTATTCTACTAAGTTTTCAGGCATATTTTTCAAGTTCTGCTGTTTGAACAGAATTTCGAAAATAACGTCATCAAAGTCTTCTGTCTTCGGATTTCTAACGTAGACATTGAAATACCTCTCTGTTAGTCTTCTGACTCTTTCTTCATCACTAGAATATTTTGCATGCAGAATCTCATGAATTAGTGTCGCCCAAGCTCTACCTTTAACATAAGAGCGAGCGATTTCACTTCCGTGTCTTGTTACCAACTCTCTGTAAAATTCAAAGCTTTTGGGAAAAATAAATATATTGCCGTGCCTACTCCGTCTTCCCGCAAGGCTATTTCCATTCTTCTTTCGAAACGGAAGAACCTTAATCTGAATGCCTCTAATTAAACGCTTATCAATGTTTTCTCTCTTCAATAACCAACGAAGAAACCGTTGGAACAAGGGCTTCCTTAGAGCTTTTCTGACGAAAAAGGCATAGCCTCTATAAAAGAAGACATGTTTTTTAGGAATTTGCATTGCGCTGTTAGGAAACGGTTTGATTTTTATTCTATTCGATAGCATCCTTAACCATTCCAGTTCAATGGAAGTGAGTAACCCTAGAAACCCGAAATCCTCGGCGAGTTCAAAAGGTTGTTTGTATTATTATCAACATTCTATATTAAAGCTCCCTTCTCCTTCGACTGCAGACTATTGCGTGAAATCAGGATACTGCTTGATGTCCCACACATTAATTTCCACTTATTTCCTTGTAGAATAGGCATGTAGAGGAATTGAAGGGAATTGGAGCTCTAGAGATTTACGTGGAAGGTGTGGTTCCAAAAAACGTAAGTGTATCTATGAGACATTCTTAATTATGCGAAAGAAACTTGCCAAGAAATTATTAATAGAATTATTGAGAGATTCCAAACAGAGCGATAGAGCACTTGCTAAGAAACTGGGAGTTTCACAACCAACAATCACCCGAACTCGGACCAAGCTTGAGCGTGAAGGATACATCAAGCATTATACGTTCATTCCAGATATGAGAAAGATAGGTCTAGAGATACTTGCCTTCACTTTTGTGAAAATGAATCCAACAGTCTTGACTGAAGAGATGATTGACAAGGTGAGAGAGTATGCGGCTAAATTCCCTAATGGAATTTTCGCTTCCACTGGGGAAGGAATGGGCATGACTGGAGTAATAGTTGGGGTACACAGAGATTATAGGGATTATGCCAAGAAGCTTGCCATGTTCAGGAGCGATTGGGGGAAATATTTGGAGGACATTCAAAGCTTCGTTATGACTACTGAAGAAGGTGTAATCAAAGATTTCTCATTTAAATACATTGAAGAAAGCCTTCTATAGACAACTTTATACCGCTATTCGCCAACGTCTCTTCCCTTTAACAAAGGTTTGGATTTCTTGTCTCCAACTTTCAGTGATTTCTTAGATGAACGTCTCAATAATATGCGTTCGCGTGATGTATTTTAAATTCACAAACAATAAGTCTGCTTACTTATTGACTAGGACTCTGTGATTAAGATGGCTAAATGTCCAGAGTGTGGAAAGCCCTTGGTGAAGAGAACGAGAAAGGGCAGGTATCACTGCGAAAATGAGGATTGCGCAGTTATATATGTTCGATACCCCAATGTGCCTGCATTAAGAGTAGTTGTCTTTGAATCATCAAAAGAAAAGAGCAGCAATTCAAACTAACTATTCCACCTTTTTGTTTCGTATTGGTACTAATTTTAACTTCATAATCTACTTATTGTTAGTTTTCTTATGTCTTCTTGAATTGCTATGAGCCAAGAGCTTGAGGAACAACAAAGACTTTCATATGAACTCAAGGAGCAGTTACGCTCATTGGAAGCAGACCGTGTGCGCATAACCGAGCAAATAGGGATTATTGAAGCAAAACTGCTAGTTCAAGAGTTACGGAACAAAGTTAGGGTGAAGACTGAAGAAATTAATCAGCTTCGAGTCAGAAAGCAGGAACTCGAAGAGAGGCTTAAATCTGGGGAGAAAACTTCAGTCCCTGAAGAGCAAATGCATATTGCACCAAGCCAGGAAGAACCTTCGTATGGAAATTTTTAAGGAGGCTGAGATGTGTCGCGAAGTTGGTTTTGGGGGAATATTCGACAAGCAGCATACTCTGGGTGGTTTCTGGCTTTACTTTGTGGCTCTAGTGTTGGGTCTGGTGCTTCACTTATCCTTTTTATACGAATGCTCATAGGAAGAATACCTTCCGTTGATCCGAATGTTTATGCAGATGTACAACTTTTAGGAGCGTTTCTCATCTTCGTAGGTTTAGCAAGTGGAGTATTAGGGATTTTTGCAACATATAATTCCGCAAAAATGGCAACTGGGAAACCTATGGAACTTCCCTTTGTTGGAAAGAGATATTGTCGGTATTGTGGAACAGAGAACAAAAATGACGCTTATTTCTGTGAGAAATGTGGAAAGATGATACGAGAAGATTAGAATATTCTTCCATATCCCTTGAATCTTCGAATAATGCACGCGATGCAAAAGGCGGAAAGGATATACAGACTTTTTTATCGATCACAACTGTTAGAACCGCCGAGTTTTCTTTGGATATTGCTGAAAAGGCGTCCGTGGTTCCATACTGAACCAGTCTCCTTCTTCATCTAGTCGAGACAGTGAACGTAATAGATCAAAGGTAATCCAATGGGAAACCTCTAGATGGCGTTGATATTCCCACAATCCATAGGGACCTTGAAGTTCCTTCACAAACTTGACGTTATCCGCGACACGTCCATCCTCTAAACTCGCTCCAATCCGCCACGATAAATCCAATATCTGTGCAACATCATACCGTTCGAAATAAGTGAAACCTCCCCGAGGACGCTCGGCACCAATAATTCGCGCAACTTCATATCCCAAGGTATGCACTTGCCGATGTTCATGAGCCAATAATAAATCTAGCCCGCGCCGCGCTACCTGACCTGTACGTCGTTTAGGATGTAGCGCTAACGCACTTACTGCTGCTGTCGTATTGGTTCGACACCCGAATTTCGAATGTGCCAGACGGCGATATCCAGCAGCAAAAATGTATTTCTTACGATGCCTTCCAGAAGGCCACCCCCCCTGTGGCAGCCGTTCTTCAAGGAGCCAGTCATAAGCCTTTTCGGAACGAGGATCAGTGGCATAGCCAGCCCAAGCCAATCCAAGCAGTGGCAAAGCAGTTTGAAGAGGGATCATGTGATATTTAATATCGGACAGTTGAGTCCCGTTAAGTAACGCTCCCCGCGTGTCTAACGGCCATGACCCATCTTCCTGCTGCTGGGCAAAGATAAACTCAGCACCCTGCTTGACTGCAGAGTGCTCAGGACCTAATCCAAAATAACCTAAACCCATAAGGGCTTGTGCTGTCAATCGGATCTGTCCAAGAACCGCCCCACCGCCTTCTCCACTCCTCCACGAGCCATCTTCATTCTGCAGCTCTAGGAACTTCAAAATCAATGGGTCCTCTTCTTGAAGTTTCTTAAGTTCATGAATCTCCTCATTATCCTCGGGACGATTTAAGAGATCCCGTAACACCAAGAGGCGCAAACTGGGTGAGGGGTCAGCCAATAGCAATGGTGTCCACGTCAAGTTTTCACCTCCAGCACTTTTCGGAGATATGGAGCTGTAGGTGTGTCCATTTTCATCACTTCTTCAGGCGGTCCCTTGGCAATGATTCTTCCACCTTCTGGTCCACCACCAGGTCCTAGTTCAATAAGCCAATCACAACTTGCTAAGAGGTGAGGGTGATGTTCCACGACGACTACAGTATGTCCTGCATTGACCAATTGGTTCAAGACTTCAACTAACTGAGCTACATCTTCCATATGAAGACCAACTGTGGGCTCGTCCAAGATATATAATGTCTGATCTTGCGTTCTCTTGTATAGTTCTCTCGCGATCTTTAGCCGCTGTACTTCACCGCTAGACAAAGTGTAGCTAGGTTGATCCCACACCAAATAATCCAAGCCCACTTGCCGGACAACATCCAATGGTTTCGTAATCCATTCTTCATCTTTGAAAAGCTCATACACTTCATTCAAAGTCATCACATTAATCTCAGGTAAGGTTACACCCTTGTATAGAACCTCCCAAGCCTCTGGTCTATAGCCAGTGCCTTTACAAGTTTCACATTCCACGTACTCATCGGGCAAAAAGCCCATGTCAATCCTGATTCGACCACGTCCCTTACAGGCAGAACAACGCTTGCTTAATGCCCGTTCATCTAATCCGAGGACTTGAGCATCATCAGAACCAGCAAAAATTTTTTGCATGGGTTTTACTAGCCTGAGAAAAATCGCCGGGCTTCGGATTCCTCTTCGGGACTGGTCGACTAAGAAAGCGCGTTTCGGGGCGTTTTCGATAGAGTCATGTTCACCAGGCTCGAGAGGCTCCCGAGCGAAGGATGAAGTATGGGATTTCTTTACTAGAGCTCGACCTAGAGTGTCGATTAATAACGTGCTTTTTCCAGAACCCGAAACGCCACAAACTCCTATAAGCGTTCTTAGTGGCAACTGCACGTTCTCTCCACGAAGATTGTGAGCCCGCGCACCTTTAATTTTCACCCAGCCCTGTGGTTTTCGCCGTCTATTCTGCCAAATCCAATTTTGAAAGCTTCTCTTTTTAGGAGCCAATCTTAGAGTGTCGTCTTGCAGCCATTTCCCTGTAACAGTGTTTGTTTTCATAACCTCATCTGGTTTCCCCTCAGCCACAATCTCTCCGCCTAGAGCACCTGCTCCAGGTCCAAGATCAATCACGTGATTAGCTGCTCGAATGAGCAGTAAGTCATGCTCCACGACAATTACTGTGTTTCCTTCATCTCGAAGTTCCTGCAGGGCTTCACGAAGAGCTTCAAGTTCGGAGGGGTGCATGCCCCGCGAGGGTTCATCAATCAAGATTGTTAGAGAAGTCAATCCACTACCTAATAGGCTGGCTAGTTGGATTCGTTGGGCTTCACCGGCCGATAGAGTCCCTGTGGGGCGATTTAAGTGTAAATATCCTAATCCAACCTGACGCAAGAACCGCAACCGCTTTCGGGCAATGTTGAGGCTGGTTTCAGCCAAGACAATTTCTGATAGTTGTGTAGGAACTGAATTCATCAGCTCTTCCAATTCATTTAGAGGCATTTCACTCAGTTCATACATATCGTGCCCCTGAAGGGTGACAGCCAGAAATTCGGGAAGCAACCCCTTTCCGTTACACTCAGGGCAAATCACTGTTTTAGTATACGTTCCATGAATATCCCAATTCCACAACCAACTATCTTTGCTGAAGAAACCTCCCCATTTCCATTTGTGGGTCCTGAACTTTCCTTTCATCGGTCCGGTTGATTTGCTCTGATATGTAATCATATAGGTTTCATCATCACCGAATAGAAAGGCTTCCTGCGCTTCTTTTGACATTTTGTTCCAGGGTGTCTTAAACGGATCAAACCCGTACCGCTCGCCAAGTGCTGGAATTACGGGTTGATCTTTGCAAAGGTAAGTTTTAGGCCAATACCCCCGTGACCACATAGCTCCTGCGCACAGTGGCTTTTCAGGATGAATTATGAGTTTATCGGGTTGTGGAGCTTGAAGCAAACCAAGCCCACTGCATTTATCGCATGAACTAGCAAAGTGTGCTCCTGAGAAATGTCGAGCCTTAGCTATTGGCGCCGTAGCATTGCATTTTGGACAAATCCACATTTTTTCCCGTTTCATTTTCGCTCCGCATTTTAGACATTGGCGTTCACCAAGTGAAGCAAGCAAATTCGCAATGTGAAAACTCAGTTCAGAGATTGTCCCAACACTATTTCGCCGAGTAAATTGGGGAACGTGACTCCATAAGTGAGGGCGATGTGGAGTCACGGTCAAGGTTACTCCTAACCCGGTTATAGCATCAACAGGGGCTTCTGCACTTTCTCTAACACCTTGACGTTCAAACATTGAAAGTGATTCCAAGTAACGTCGTCGCGCTTCAGTTTGGAGCACATCTCGAATCAAACTCGATTTCCCTGATCCGGAGACACCTGTAACGACGGTTAGGGTTCCCTTCGGGATATCCACATTGACCCCCTTCAGGTTATTTGCTCTCGCATTCCGAATCGAGATGACAGGTGTTGCTTTGCTTTCAGTTTTCGTTGATGGTTTTCGTGGCTGAACAGCACTCTCATCCTTAAGTGCACCTCCAGTGGTTGATCTCTTTACATCAAAGAGTCCCTCTAGCGGACCTGCATAGAGAAGTTCACCCCCTTTAGGGCCAGCTCCTGGTCCCAGGTCGATAATCCAATCAGCTGCTCGAATAATGTCCGTATTATGTTCAACAATGACAATAGTTGCGCCGCTTCGAACCAAACGATCCAGAACTTTTAGCAGTCCGTGAAGGTCCTGCGGGTGAAGCCCTGTCGAGGGTTCATCAAGAACAATTAATTGATTGCTCAGTTTGTTTCGTCCTAGGTATTTGGTTAACTTGACACGTTGTGCCTCGCCCCCGGAGAGTGTGGGTGATGGTTGACCAAGCTCCAGATATCCAAGACCGACATCGTCGAGGGCTTGAAGAATTCGATAGGCTACTTCGCGTCGAGAAGGTGACAACCACGGAGATTTCACAATAAGATCTTCGATTTCTTGAATTGAGAGGGAGTAAAAATCTGCAATGGACAATTCTTGGTCACCAAATTCAACGGTTGCGGCCAGAGCTTTTTCGTTAAACCGTTTACCATCACAATAAGCGCAGGGAATCCAAAGTGACGGTAAATATCGCATCTTTATTTCCCTCGCTCCAATTCCTTTGCAGGTAGGACACGCTCCTTCGGGGCGATTAAAGGAGAAATGAGACTTAAACAGGCCAGTAGCCTTCGCATAAAGGTCACGTATTACATCAGAAAGTTTTGTGTAAGTTGCCGGATTCGATCGCGGGCTTTTCCCAATTGGGCTCTGGTTGACCATTACTGGTTTAATATTTGGACCTTCGATTCTTTCGCAGCCAATTGGCTTTTTCTTTGTCAATGTTGGCACCAGCACATGTTCAACAAGTGTACTCTTCCCCGAACCCGACACACCAGTAATCACGGTGAGCCTGCCAATTGGCAACTTAACATCAATGTGCTTCAGATTGTGTTGATACGCTCCCCGCACAAAGAGGAATTGATCAGGGGAAGGACGGGATTCTGGTGTCGTAACACGGTTTCGGAGACTAAAATAGTGTCCTGTTGGTGTATCGGCTTTCCACAATTCTGCTGGTGTTCCGGTGAAGATTACTTTTCCTCCTTCTTTTCCAGCTCCAAGACCTAAATCGATGGCTTGGTCTGCTTCTGCGGCTGCCACTCGGTCATGTTCCACATAAATCACAGGTCCTGGTAGATCTCGAAAAGCAGGAAGGAATCGAGCCACATCTGCGGGATGCTGACCAATTGTAGGCTCATCCAGAACATGAAGCATGTCTTCTAAGCGGCTGGACAACGAAATCGCAAGACGAACTCGCTGCGATTCACCTCGAGACAAGGTGGGGGCTGACCGATCTAATGAAATGTATCCTAACCCTACCCGCTCTAAAGCGTCAAGGCGTCGCTGAATTTCAGAGCGTAACCGATTCGCTGTCGAGGGCAGTTCTGCCTTTGAAAACAATTGCCGCGCTTCTCCGACGGAGAGTGCTAATAGTTCAGGTAGTCGCATGCCTTCCCAGCGGACGGACGCTGCCTGTGGATGCATTCCAGTTTGATCACACTGTTTACAGCCTTTTCCCTTACAATACGGACAAGACTGGTTGAAATGGGTTGGTTCTATCTCTCTGAATCCAGCTCCACAAATATTGCAGATGGGTGATGTCGCCAATGTCCCCCTGTTCTTCTTGCCATGCACTTTGATCGCTCCTGCACCCAATGCCATGGCCCCTTGGACAACTTCACGAATCTTCTTCGCAGACATCGAGTTATTAACGAGACCGATTTCAATATCGATGTCATGCGTCTCCATCGAGTCAAGTGGCTTGGCATCCCAAGTGCTACCGTCAACAATAAGTCGCTCTTTTCCAAATTTGTCGGCTAACGTCTTCAGCAACGTCTTATGGCTTCCTTTCACTTGATGCAGTAAGGGGGCAAGTAGGTTGAGATGTTCCTTTTTCGACAAAGAGACGAGACAGCCAACAATCTCATCCTCCGTCAGAACGCTAAGAGGGTTACCACATTTGAGACAGTGACGTATCCCATAGTTCGAGTAGAGTAGCCGAAGGAAGGGATTCAACCCTGATGCTGATGCCAGAGTTGAGAGCGGATTGCGGTTCAGTAGATTCTGTCCAACAGCAATCGTGGGTCCCAACCCGGTGATTGCCTCTACTTTTGCAGGAGCCAGTCGTTGTCCAGATCGACCATACAAAAAAACATCTAAAAACCGTCGATAAGCCTCATGATACAACGTATCAAATACTAAGGACGTCTTTCCAGAACCAGACACGCCAGTCACTACGGTGAGTCCATCGCCAAATTGAACATTGACGTTCTTGAGATTATGCTCGTTTGCACCTCGAATCCGAACATCCATCACTATCTGGCGAACCTACAGCCATCATCATTAATGAAGTTTGTGTTCAACCAATATCGGGTCCTAAAAAAATGCTCACGCCCAATAGGATTTGAGATGATGCAGCATCATTTGAGTGGTTTGCTTTAGATATTGAGAGCGGAATTATACTCAATGATGACTTACATGTCAACAGATATTTTTTGTCAATGCATGTTGTTTGCAGATCAAGGCTACATGCTCATTGATAGCATCCTCCACGCCCTAGTAGGACAAGATCAAGCACTGCCATTAGAAGATTTATCGAAGTCAATCTTCTGAAAC
>SMTZ1_10002672_pt1 | contig 20714 bp, 12 predicted proteins | sample DeeMarSWOR136_30_FD_25667 | JGI IMG/M metagenome (IMG submission 25667) | reverse complement strand
CTTCTTGATGGCTACCTCTATGGCGCCACGGGCGGCAATGAGGGCGGTGCACTGGCCTGTCTCGATTTCAAGACCGGCAAAGTCATGTGGGACCAGCGTGAGAACGCAGGACGTCGCGCGAAAGGCTCGCTGGCACTGGCCGATGGGCGATTGTATTATCGAATGGAAGACGGCACCGTGCTCCTGACCGAGCCGAATCCGAAGCAGTACATCGAGCATGGCCGCTTCGACCAGCCCGACCGCAGCCGGCAGCCCGCTTGGCCGCACCCGGTCATCGCCAATGGCAAATTATACGTGCGCGACCAGGATGTACTGTTCTGCTACGACGTCAGGGCAAAGTAACGACGAATGCTGGGGACTAATTGCCCTGGTCGATGAAAACTACTGATACGAGATCAAAAACAACTGCGTTGTGTTGTCGTTAGGTAATTTTCCGTCTTTAAATATATCATGCATATCGTGCGGTGTTAATCTTACCAGAAACGAGCTCGCCATTTTCTGAATTATACGCGCAGAACACTGTCTTGTACTTTCCCAATTAGAAGCTGTTTTCGTTATTTATTAAGGTGTAATTTTTACTTCCAGTGTCTGCCCTTCGGAGAGGATTAAATCCTTCTTGAGTGCGATATCTAGGCGTCCATCGTTGATGGCGTAATCGACCGCGATTGGTTCGCCTGCTGCTGTTACGCTCACTTTAACCCTTCGTAGATTATCAGGGATAGTAAAGGTAAGGGATTTTATTTTTAATTTACCCCAGCGTATTTCGATTTGTTCGTTTTGTGTTTTACCTTTTCGCTTTTGAGAGAATGTACCCCACCCTTCGGCGCATGTAAAGGCAGCGCTGAAATCTTCGGGCGTTATTCTTGGAGCGAAGCCGAGATGGCCTTTAGGCCCGTGGAATTCGTATCCTGCCAGGGCTGTGTAAACACCCCAACTGGCAAACGCTCGTGCGTAATGGTCACCGCATTCCACTTCGTTGTATGGATTGTGCTTGGCGGGATGGTAGCGCTGCTCTATGCCGTAGCAAATCGCAAGGGCTTCGTCGAGCATTCCTTCCCAGACCATGTGACCTGCCACCTGATACTCAATGCCAGTCCATATCTCGTTTTTATAGCGAACACCCTCTGCGATATACGGGCTCTTTGGCCAGGTACAGGTGAAAAGGCCCGGCTCGCCGGCCCTTGCAAACCAGCGTTCCGGCTTGTGATTTACATTGTATGGCCCGATGTCCGGTGCCCAGTTGTATTTCCAGACTGATTGCAATGCCTTGTTAGCGTTTTCGGGTGGATAGATATAACCGAGTCCTACGTGGTGTGCCCAGCCCTGGCCAAAGATCTGGTCGGAGAGGCAGCCTTTTTCATACTGGTGTTTCGGGTACTTTTTCAAGTCGACTTCCTGTATGAAGTATTCGCCGTCCCAGAGGCGTTCGAGTGTAAGGCGTTTTCCACTTTCGAAAATTCTTCTGTAGCGTTTGGCATAAGCATCTTCGCCCATATCCTTTGCCATTTCTTCTCCTGCACGGAGGGCCGCCAGGTAGAGCGAGCCGACGAAGGTGTTGGCTCCTTCAAAGTTGATGTCGTAGGTATTGTGCTGGCTGACCTCGATAAGGCCGTCACCATTGCCGTCGCGTATAATGGAGTACTCCAGTGCCTTTTTGATTCTGGGCCAGTTGCGCTTTAGGAAAGTATTATCGGCAGACATGATGTGTTCGCGGTATGCTTTGAGTATTGTGCCGCACTGACCGTCGGCGGCATAGGCGCGATTGCTCCGGAAGCCGACCAGGCCGCTCTGGCTGTCAAAACCCTCGCCGAAGTCCTGCATCTCTCTGGCGATGCGTTCAAGCTCAGGAAAAAGACGAGCGGGAGCGTGGGCGTAGTTCCAGACGTGGGTACAGGTGCCCGCGCAGCAGCCGACACCCTCCCAAGCCCAAAATCGGCCGTTACCCCACCATTGGCATGTCCCTGTTGCCAGGTTGCACACGGTTGAATGAAGACGGAAAAGAAGCCAGCGAGGCAGCGTGCTGTCTTCGTAAAAGGTTTTGTGCCAGTTACGGGTGTCGCCGGCGAGGCGTTTATGATTGTCGAGAACATAGTGTGCAACGTTAGAAGCGCTTTTAAAGCGGTTGGCGTACTCACGGCCGTTCTGGTGGTTAGGGAAGAACCAGGCAAGGACAAATTTGAATGTCTGCTTTGCACCCGCGTCCAGCTTCACCATGTTAGTAGCCAAACCGATATTTTTTCTCTTTGTCACGGGGAAGGTAATATTGTTCTCGAAGGATAGTTCCTTTTTGAAGCTATCACCGACCGAAGCAAGAAGGGTGGATGCCTCGGAAGGTGAGCAGACCTTGCCGTCAAAGGCCAGCACCAGCGAGCCGTAATCGGGCAGCTTGTCCACGGGGCCGGAGGGGACTTTTTCGGGCTTGTCGGAGAGTTCAATCTGGTCAATGTTGATATGTCCCCATCCGCCGGAAGCCTTATCGACAATCTCAATCTGTGCCTGTTTTCCCTGGAATTCCTCCACATCCCAGAAATACCATTCGAGTTTTTCATCGCTTTTGCCGACTGCCGTTCTCACGACTTTGCCGTCGATGAGCAGGTTGATACAGGTCTGGCCGATATGATTTCCGCCTCCGATGAGGAAGTTGATGAACTTTCGATTGATTTCGAACGGTGGTGAGGTCAGTGTTCCATGAGGGCCATCACCACCGAGATATGTATTTATCAGTCCCTTGCCGAGGAAGCCGCTGACAGGATTCTGTTCGGGCAATGTACCGTGGGCGGGTCCTTTTCCGAAGGCCTTTCCTGTGGATTTCCAGTCGCCGTAGTCGGGCCCCTCGAAATCTGCTATGACGATTTTTGACCTTGGTGACGGGGCATCTTCCGGCGGTGGTGCCTCTTCAGCGGTGTGGACAATCAGGTTTCGGTTTTTCTCTGTTTGAATTTGGGAGCGGCGTTGTGCCAGAACGGATTTTGCCGAATGCATAAGGACAGCGTTTTCGAGCCAGCCCAAAATACCGGCTTCCACCGCCCTGTTGGAAGTATTTTCAACAGTGATATGAAACAGTGTTGCGGGAAGGGCTGAGTCCTTTGCATTGAGAGGAATGAAGGGAGAGAAAGCTTCCATCTCCGCTTGAACGGGAAAATCGCTATTCTTATAACTAACAATACCGATGGGATATTCGCCGGTAAATTCTACTGTCCCGAAATCCCGGTCTAATGTTTTGGCAATGGTTCTGCCGTTGCTTTCGACAACCACAGCAAAGCCTGAGTCAACGGGTGAGTCCGGTCTATATGTTTGATAGCAAGTGGCACCATAACCAGTGAAAACGTGTTTGTTAAAGATTTGCCACAGGGCCAGAGTGCCATCGCCGCGGACGTATAGCTGGCCCGCGGCGATACCGCCAACCGGCATCCCGATTGTGTCGAGGTCTTTACCTCGATACGTCTGCTGCTGTCCACGCTCGTACATACGCCGTATTTCATTTTTTGAGATTCCTTTATCGGCGGGAATGACGTGTCCTTCTCTTATTTTAACGGTCTGGGCCGTGCAAAGAGATGTCGCAAATAAGCTGAAGGCTGCAAACTTAATGATTGTGATTGAAAATTTTCTCATCATCCACTTCCTTTCTTTTTATTGAAGAGCTAATTATATTTGACGTCCTCCGTGTCAGCATACTTCAGAGCATAGTCACAAAAACTACCCCGTCCGCTTCTGAATGCGGATTTTATACTCCTGCCAACACACTTATATGTAACGGCCCTCAGTTCCAAATATGGTATCATGCCGCTTCTTTTAACTTAAAGAACAAAACAAATATCAGGATGCACACAAACGCAATCGCTGCGGGGACCATAAATATTTGTCTCCACTGGAACTTTTCCTCTTTTCTGTATTTATCCATGACAATTCCGGCAAACTGCGTACCGAAGAAAAGGCCCACACCCACCGTAGCAGTGAAGATCAGGGCCTGCATTGAACTGCGAATATCCTCAGGTGCCATTGTTTCACCCAAGACTTGGCCGGCAATGATGAAGAAAACATAGGCGAGCCCATGCAGAGACTGTGAGCAGATAATGAGCCAGCGTGGTTTTGATCTTATATAAATCAGATACATCAACAACCAGCACGCTGCTCCTACAGTTAATGTCCATTTGAAATCAACGTTTGTTAGGAAGTAGCCCAGAGCGAAGAATGTAGCGATTGCCTGGAATGCCTGTGCGATGGCCATCGAGGCCGGTACATTTTTAGGCGGAACACCCATATCCTGCATAAACTGGGCTGTACCAAGGAAGTAGAACTGCATCAGGCCGGCAATAACCATTGAGATGATAATAAAGACGAGGAAATCGCCCCGACCCAGCATTGAAAGCGCCTTGATAATTGGAACATCACCTGATTTAGCCGGTGGAGTATTTGGAAGAAATAGACAGCTTACGGCCATAATCACCGAAAGGATGGCAGCAAAGTAAAGACAGTCACGGCCCTGTTGCCCTGTTTTGAATATCCATCGCCAGCCTGTAAGAAAATAGCCGACAAGCGCCCATGCAATGGGAGCCCAAATAAAGATGTTTGGAGAGTGTTTACCGATTTCAAGCTTGTTTTCAGCCAACTGGTGAAACATCAAAGAATTTACGAGCGGAAGCGAAGCTGCGTAACAACAAGAGTATAAAAGCATCACAACAAAGAGACTTTTGAAGCTATCCTTACGGGCAGCGGTGAACATCAGCATTGCCCCAATCAAATGTGTCATGAGAAGTATTTTTTCTGTAGGCCAATATTGGTCGGCAAGCCAGCCGGCTATCAGTGGCGCAAAGATACACGCCAGGGGCAGCGTCGCATAAATCCATCCTGTCTGTTTGCCGCTCATCTTCAAAGGCCCCAAAAGGCGGGCTGCCAGCACCGGTGCCCACGCTCCCCAGATAGCATACTCAAGGAACATCATTGCGCTTAACTTCAGATACAGTTGCCAATCCATTGTGTTCTCCTTTACTTTTACTACAGATTTTGACCGACCAATACGCTCTCAATTTACATTTTGCTAATTCCGGATTCCCATTTTACCTGTCATAGGGCAGATTACAACATAGAAACTTCGAAATTTTAATTCAGAATGCTTATGGAGTCAAACAACAGTTTTTCAAAAGAAACTGTATTGATGAAGACCAGTGGAAATAATGAGGGTGCCTGGTTCAAACGCTGTACCTATAGCTTAAAGGGATAATCAAATGGGCATTTAATCTGCTTTCTTAAATATAAATCTTTGAGAGGGAATACAGGTTTATATCCCATTAACACGTTAAATTAAAGGAAACCTATATAGTAGGGACATTAAAAAACCGATACTAAACAAACCAATTCAAATGGCTTTCGTATTTTATTTTAGACCCATAAATAACGTGATTACAGAAACTTAAGTAAAGAGTACTTGATTTAGCACCGAAAAAATGCTATAATAAAAAAAACTAATGTATCGATAATAACGACTTTAAGGCCCGTAAGGTTAGATAACCAAAAGAAAATCACCATCAGTGGCCTTCAATGATCATTACCGAGGAAGGATTTAGAATGTCGAAATTTAGGAAAACTTCACTGATATCACTGCTATTGATAGTTTCTTTTGCAGCCTCAAATGATGTCTATTCTGCAATAATAGGAGATTTGGATGGGAACTACATTGTTGATTATAGAGATGTAAGGATTTTGTCCCAGCAGTGGTTAGATCCAATCTGTCTTATTTCCGGTTGCAAAGCTGAGCTGGATAGCGTGGAAGGGGTAGGTATGGGTGATTTGGCCGTGTTGGCAAACAACTGGCAGATGGAAGAAGCCTTCGTAGTCATCAGCGAGTTTATGGCCGCCAACATTAATACATTACTGGATGGAGACGACCAATCCTCAGACTGGATTGAGATTTACAATCCGACGGACACAATTCTCAGTCTGGATGGCTGGTATCTGACAGACGATGATGCCAATCTGATTAAGTGGCAATTCCCAAGTGGCGTAGAGATTGATCCGGGTGATTTCCTGATTGTCTTTGCATCGGATAAGAAATACGAGGATTATCCGTTTAATTATCCTTATCTTGATCCTAACGGCCACTATCACACTAATTTCAATATCGACCAGGGCGGAGAATATCTGGCACTGGTTGCACCTGATGGCATGACAATCATACATGAATATAAAACGCAGTACCTTCAACAGTTGACTGATGTCTCGTATGGTCTTGCGCAGCACGCCACGGTGCTCGTACCGACCGGTGCGACTGCTTCCTATCACGTGCCTGCACCCCCCGATGTGGGCCTGGGAACAAGTTGGACGGATGTAGGTTTTGACGACTCCGGCTGGGATACCGGGGAAACAGGTGTTGGTTTCGGAAATGTTGTTTCAGGATTAAACGTTACTTACTATAAGGCAAATATTACAGTAGAAACTCTTACCGCGGCAGAGACAGTCTTAAGTGATCCGGATACACAAACTGAGGTGGTTTCTGAGACGGCGTCCTGGATAAATTATTTCAACACAGGCAACGAGGGCCATTATGTTAATAACAATCCGTTTCCCGGTACCACTATAGGCACTGACATTGAAGATTTTGTCGTCCTTGTTACCGGCATGGTTTTGATACCTGAGGCCGATCAATGGACTTTTGGTGTCAACAGCGATGACGGGTTCGGGCTGGAACTGACAAACGGAATTGACGTTTTCAATTCATCCTATCCCGATCCACGAGGTCCAGGCGACACTCTGGCCACATTCAACATTACACAAGCAGGACTATACGATCTTCGCTTGGTATTTTATGAGCGTGGCGGCGGTTCGGAACTGGAACTGTTTGCTGCAAGGGGCAATTTCGCCACTTTTGACTCCGGAAGCTTTGATTTGGTCGGTGATACCGCTAACGGTGGGCTTGAGGCAAGTAGTTTTAGCACAGAAGTTGGCACCGATGTCCAGGGACAAATGCAGAATGTCAATGCCTCGCTCTGGACACGCATCGAATTTGAAGTCGAAGATCCCGATTACTACGACATGTTGACCTTGAAAATGAAATACGAGGACGGCTTCGTAGCATATCTCAATGGCCAGAAGGTGGCGGAGGCCAATGCGCCGAGCCCCGTCCAATGGAATTCATCGGCCTTGTCAGACCGTCCAAGTGAGGAATCTTTGGTCTTTAAAAATTTCAATATCATGGCTCATTTGGGCTTACTGTTGCCAAAGCCACAAAAGAATGTGCTCGCCATTCACGGACTCAACGACAGCATAAACGACGGGGAATTCCTGGTTTTGCCCCAACTGGTCATAGCCAAGAATCAAATGGTCCCCCAATACTTTACGACTCCGACACCGGGTTATTTCAACGTTTCCGGTACGACTGATATTGTCGAAGAGGTATGGTTCAGTCATTCACGTGGCTTCTACGATTCTCAGTTCTGGCTGACGTTGTCTACGGCAACGAACGGTGCTGAGATCCGTTACACGACCGACGGCTCGCGACCGACAGCAATACATGGCAATATTTACACCACCCCGCTTCCTATCAGTCAGACTACGACACTACGGGCCGTAGCTGTGAAACCCGGTTATCTGGATTCCGATGTAGATACACACACATACATCTTTGTAAGCGATGTGATAACGCAGTCTCCTAACGGCGAAACGCCAGGCCCCGGTTGGCCGGCACAGGGTTATTTTAATGGCCAGCTCATAAATTATGGTATGGATCCGGATGTTGTAAATGACCCCCGGTACTCAAATGTGATTGATGACGCACTGCTGGCAATTCCATCGTTCTCTCTCGTTACAGACTTAGCTAACATGTTCGACCCGGCCACTGGTATCTGGGTCAACGCTGGGCAGGAAGGCATTGCATGGGAGAGGCCGGTATCGGTAGAGTTAATCCACCCCGACGGAACAGACGGCTTCCAGATAGATGCCGGAATGAGGATTCGCGGAGGCTACAGCGTCAGCGGTGACAATCCCAAGCACGCGTTCCGATTGTTCTTCCGTTCAATATATGGCGCACCCTATGGCGAGGGCAAGCTGAGATACCCCTTATTTGGCGATGAAGGCGTCAGCGAATTCGACCATATGGATCTGCGATGCAGCCAGAACTACTCGTGGGCCTTCAGCGGAGACTACAAAAATACGATGGTCCGTGAAGTCGTCTCACGCGATGTTCAGGGGATGATGGGCCATCCATATACAAAAAGCCGATACTACCACCTTTATGTAAACGGCCATTATTGGGGTCTTTTCCAGACACAGGAACGCTCAGAAGCTTCCTTTGGTGAAACATATTTCGGCGGCGATAAATTGGACTACGACGCCATTTCATCTAACTGGACTTACGGCCGGCAGATGGTCCCCACCGACGGCAACCGACAGGCCCTTGACCGCCTCTACTATGCAACAATAGCCGGACTCGATAATTATGAAAGGTATTACCGAGTTCAGGGTCTAAATATCGACGGCACACCTTATATAGGTTCGGACCCGAATTATGAGAAATTACTTGATGTCGACAACCTCATCGATTTTATGATTATCGAATACTATACCGGCGATTCGGATGGTCCGGGCTCACGCTATGGCGGTATGCCGAACAACACATGGTGCATATACAATCGGGTTAATCCGATCGGTTTCTTATGGTTCCACCACGATAATGAGCACACACTTGGTGCAGGTGGTGCAACGGGTTCTATAGAGAATTTAGTTGTCCCCTTTACTACCTATGGAGCAAGCATAGAATACTTCAATCCGCACTGGCTGCATGAACAGCTTGCCAATACTAACATCGACTATCGTATACGCTTTGCCGACCATGTGTACCGCCACTTTTTCAACGATGGTCTCCTCAGTTTACCTGAGGCCCGAAAACACATCCAGACTCGGGCAAATCAAATCGATATGGCGATTATCGCCGAATCGGCACGATGGGGTGATTCCAAAATTCATCCGCCGCGGACTAAGGACGACACCTGGCTGCCGGAAATCAACCGTCTCCTCTACTCCAGTTCCGACCCGTGGGGCCGACAAACTTACGTAACACCCCGAGTAGCCGAAGTCCTTGGCCAGTTGTTGGCTGTTAACTGGTATCCACCCATAGAGGTTCCGGTCTTCAATCAGCATGGTGGAGAGGTTGACGCCGGATTTAATCTGACCATGGATCCAAACGGTACCGGTACAATCTATTACACACTCGATGGCAGTGACCCACGCTTGTCTGTGGCACTATCGTCATCGGGTGCCTCTATTACCCTCGTGGATGAAAATGCAGAAAAACGCGTTCTTGTTCCAACCGCCTCCCTTGCAGGCAGCGTCGGCTCAATACTCTACGAATACTGGGATGGAATCAGCGGCGCCGCTGTCTCAGACCTGACATCGAGCCCCGATTACCCCGGAAATCCGACTTCCATTGACTATATGACCAGCTTTGAGGCGCCGTCTGATTGGGATGAATACTATGGTATCCGCATGAGGGGCTATATCCATCCTCCTTCAAATGGTAACTATACTTTTTGGATATCAAGTGATGATAACAGTGAGCTTTGGTTAAGTACTGACGAAGACGCGGCTAACAAAGTGATCATAGCCAGTATTGCTGGCTGGTGCCAGTCACGCGACTGGAACAATCTGACCGGATCAGACAATCCCAATCAGAAATCCTCGCCAATATCACTAACAGGTGGGCAGAAGTACTATATTGAAGCATTGATGAAGGAACACGAGGGAGGTGATAACCTTGCAGTGACCTGGAGACACGATGCTCTTGATCCGAACAACGGTGACCCCCCGATTGATGGGGCATATTTATCCCCGGTTGGTGACACATGGACCACTTCCTATTTTGATGACTCCAACTGGCCTAATTACACCGGCGGTGTCGGTTACGAAAGGAAACCCGAAGACTCCACCAACTATTTAGGTCTCTTCAATGTTGATGTCAACGATGCAATGTACAACCATAATGGTACATGCTACATTCGAATACCGTTCAACGTCGCAAGCACTGACTTGGCCACCTTAACACTGAGAATGATGTACGATGACGGTTTTATTGCCTATATTAACGGCGTCGAAGTCAAAAGACGCAATTTCACAGGAAGTCCAGGGTGGAATTCGGAAGCAACAGCTATGAATGCCGACGCAAATGCTGTTAACTTCGAGGATTTCGACATCTCCAGTTATATCAGCACCTTGAATACCGGCAACAACATACTTGCAATCCAGGGTTTGAACTACGGAATAACAAGCAGCGACTTCCTTATTTCAGTGGAGTTAGTCGCCGGTCAAGCTGGTCAGGGAGATGTATCACCCACCGCTATTCAATATACGGCACCGGTCAACTTGAACAAAAGCACGAAGGTAAAAGCGCGTAATTTAGACACCGGCGCCTGGAGCGCGCTTCACGAGGCTGATTTTGCTATCGGCCCCGTCAAAGAGAACCTGCGTATTACCGAGATTATGTTCAATCCCCGCAACACCGGCAATCTAAATGATCCCAACGAGGAATTCATTGAACTGAAAAACACCGGTCTCACTACATTGAACCTTAACTTGGTTAAGTTCACCGAAGGAATCAATTTTACCTTCCCGGATATGGAGCTTGATCCAGGCGAATGTGTAGTAGTGGTCAAAGATCAGAGCGCATTCGAAGCCCAATATGGCACATCCATTAACATGGCAGGCGTGTATACCGGTAGCCTCGCCAATAATGGTGAAAGGATTAGACTCGAAGATGCTATCGGTCGGACCATTCTCGACTTTGAATACGATGATAGATGGTATCCAATCGCAGATGGTGACGGCTTCTCGCTGACTATCATAGAGCCCAGCGACAGTGCCGCTTTGGGATTGGAAGGCTTATTTGCACACTGGAAGTTCGATGAAGGCTCCGGAACCACTGCCACCGACAGTGCCGGTACAAACAACGGCGCGCTAATCGGACCTCCAACCTGGACAACCGGCCGAATTGATGGTGCTTTAAGCTTTGACGATGGGGATTATGTTGTTGCTGCTCCTGTTGCTCCTTTAGCATCAGACACTTTCTCCGCTCAGGCATGGATACGCACAGATGAATCAGCAGGGCTGATTATTCCTTTCCTGACACAGATTAGATCAAGTGACAGCTATGGCTTCTACTTCTATATCTATAATGATAAACCCGATGTTTACATTTATGACAGTTCGGGTTCTGCTAATGCAAACTCAACCCAGACACTCAACGCAAACCAATGGTACCATGTCGCAGTAACCAATGATGGGTCCGATCTGAAGCTATACGTTGATGGTCTGCTGAAAGACAGCGATTCCTCAACCGGTCTGACAGGTGTTAATGAGAATGTTTATATCGGCCATGACCCTGTTACTTCAACCTATTACATGGGCCTAATCGATGATGTCCGAATCCACGACCGGGCTATAACTGAAAGCGAATTTAAGGATATGTCCGATCCGCTTGGGCGTTGGAATCGGAAAAGCTCCTGGCGTGCCAGCTTATATCGTAACGGCACGCCCGGCGCCGACGACAGTGATAGGCTGCCCAACCCCGGCGACATAGTAATCAATGAAATAATGGCGCATTCGAACACCGGCCCGGACTGGATTGAACTGCACAACACCACCGACGAAGTGATTAACATCGGTGGCTGGTTCCTCAGTGACAACGACAGGGATGAGCCGAACCTGACCAAATACAAAATTGCCGATGGGACAACGATCAATCCTGATGATTATCTGGTTTTCTATCAGGACGCAAATTTCAGTAATCTGAACGACCCCGGCTGTAATGTACCTTTTGTCTTAAGTGAGAACGGCGAGGAAGTGTGCCTGTCCTCATACCTGGATCCGAATGGATTCTTGACCGGCTACCGTGATATAGAGGACTTCGGCGCCTCGCAGACCAACGTATCGATGGGTCGTTACTACAAGAGCAGTACTGATAACTACAACTTCGTGGCCCTGGACTACAATACTCCGGATGTTAATAATGCTTATCCCAAAGTTGGTCCCGTCGTAATCAACGAGATTATGTACAATCCGCCGACCGGAAATCAGAATGAGGAATATATCGAGTTGCACAACATAACCGGAAAATCGGTGACATTATACCGATATGATAAGTCCACACCTTGGAAGTTCACAGACGGTATCGATTATACCTTCTCAGCGGGCCCGGTTGTTACGATTCAGGCTTATGGTCATCTGATACTGGCCAAGGACCTGACAGCCTTTACAGCAAGGTATGGTGGTATGCCGCCCGGTGTTAGTGTTCTCGATGGTTATACCGGCAGGTTAAGCAACGCCGGAGAGAGGTTACAGATTGCCATGCCCGGTGACGTTGATGAGTTTGGAATACGTCAGTATATCCGAATCGACAGGGTGACTTACAGTGACGGTTTACATCCTGAAGATGTCCCCGGCAGCGTAGACCTGTGGCCGAGAGAGGCCGACGGGCTTGGCAAATCACTTTCGCGTAAGGTGTCGAGTGACTATGGCAATGACGTAGACAATTGGCAAGCTGCCACACCTTCGCCCGGCTTAGCAAATCCGTAGGATAAAAACTCATTATTGCGCAGGTAAATACGGATAAAAGGATCGAAGTAATGACGGTGTTGGAATTTGAACACGGCAAGTACGTCTATTAGTTACATTTTTGCATTGTATCTAACCGGTAAGAACGGCCTGTGATTAACTTTAGGTCATCACTTGAAAACCGCCTGTATAAATGCTATACGTCGTTCAAGGCTGCTTCCATTTATTCCTCTGTCAAAAAATAATCGGAAATCACTCCCATAAAGCGATTGTACTTTATAGCATAGTGACTAAGACCCATACGGATGCACTCGTCGGACAGCCGTTGGTCCTGCTCGTAGAGAGTCGATTCGATTCGTTCCCACTGTTGTTTGTCGAGACTCAGAAGTTCATCTACTTTTGTTTGATACGTTGCAGCGGCGCCGAAATCCGAATATGCGTTGACGAACCAGGGCATGATGCGCCCTATCTTCCTCAGTAATAGATTTTGTTCGGCCCCAAAATCAAGGCAAGAGTCATCGGTAAAGTTACTCAGCGTCTTCATCTTCTCTTCATCGATTAAGCCGCTTTCCCGGCTGATGCGATGGGACTCGGTTCCGGGGTACGGAAAGAAATAAGTCCAGCGGAAACGACCCGGACACGATTCGGCCAAAAGGCGGATTGTTGCGAACACGTCATCAGGCTTTTCATGTGGAAAACCAATGATTACGAATACCGAGCTGTGCATTCCCGCATCTTGCACATACCGAATCGCTTCAATAATCTGTTCATTGGACATATGCCTGTTCAGAATCTTTTTGCGGATGCGCTCGCTGCCGGATTCCACACCGAACTTGACAATCCGGCAGTTGGCATCAGAGAGAATCTCAGCACACTCCCGGTCAAAAAAACGTACATGCGCGTTCACTACGAAGGGAAGGTCGGTTATCTTCTTGTATGCAGTGCAAAAATCCTCCACGTAGGCCTTGTCGAAGGTAAAAAGATCATCATCAAAGATAAACATCCGGATATTCTTGTAATTCTTCAATAGATAACGGATCTCTTCGGACATCTGTTCAACGGGAAAACGCCGAATATAATGCAGTTTGGCAAAACTGCATTTCAAATCAGAGCGGTACCTGTCGACCATATTACGGTTGAAACAATAAGTGCAGGAAAAGGGACACCCGCGAGAGGCCATCAATCCGACCCAGCCGTTTTTGACATCAATCAATTTCTGGAAATCCATCACTTCGTAGTCCTTGAACGGCAGCGATTCTAATTCCGGCAGGGGACGCACGGGATTCAGATGAATCTCCCTGTTCTTTCTATAGCCAACATTGCTAACCTCATCGACTGATTCCCCCTTGGCAAGCCGCTCAACAAAATCCAGCAGCGCCTCTTCGCATTCTCCCCTAATCACATAGTCAAAAACACCGCTGTACAGTATCTGCTCTGGGGCCACTAAAGCATGAACTCCACCACAGATTGTTGTCAGACAGAGTTCTTGTCGTACCCAGGAGGCAAGAGTCTTTGCATATTCCCATTGGTTGGTAACCACGGAAAATGCCAGCAAATCCGGTTGTTCCTCTTGCACCCGCTTAATAAATTCATCCTTACTGGGAAGGGGAGCAAGTTCCTCGCATAGCTGCCAGAAAACGACTTCATGGCCTGCCCTTCGCAAAACGGCAGACAGATGGGAAACTCCGTAGTTGAAGCCTACCTGTGAATCAGCATTAGGATAGAGGAAAAGCACCTTCATTTATCGCACCTCTTCCTCAATGATGTTTCTCTTCAGGCTTAAATATTCGTCTTGGATGTTGTCGGGGGGATGGTATTTCCACCACCGGTCTTGCACTACGTGGTCGTGAGGACCTCTTCGATGGTCGGACAACCCTTTCCTGCATAATCCGTTCCACAATATCGTCCACATTAATGCACTTTGCATCGGCTTGTAAACCCGCATGGACAACGTGGCACGGTTTATCACCGTACGCACTCCAGCGACGAATAAATGTCGGATTGTTCGTACCGGCAAAGACAGTAGTTGTCGGAACGCCCTGGGCTGCGGCTATGTGCTGGCAGGCAGAGTCGTATCCGATGTACTCATCACTTGCATCGATAAGGCCGGCCATCTGACCGATTGAACTTTCCACCCCCAAAACTCCGTGCGAAAAGACCTCCGGAACCGAATCGCCGACTCTCATCTGTGCCAGGTGAATTCCCGCAGACTGTAATGCGGCACTTATAGCTTCGAATTCGTTACGTTCTTCCGGGCCGAAGCCCTTGTCTAACAGAACTACGGTATTGGGTTCTTGACACAACCTGTGGATGAGTCGGATTTCGAATTCACGGTTAACACGTTTCCGCTGGTTCCCGCCAACTCCCAGGTTCACAGTTACAATCCAAGAAGCACCTTTGCCGCGAAAGAGTTCGACTATCTTTTTCACCTCGTTTTGGATGTCACTTTCAAGCCAAAGTCTTGGAGTGAAGAACTGTGATCCACCCAAAACGCAGTTCGCCCAGAAATTCGCGATTTCGGCCATGCAGGATTCATCCATTTCCCGCTCAGTTGGGTGCGAATTAAAGTACAGATATCTGTCATCAGGCACCAGCGGTAACACGCCAAGTTGAGACAGTCGCGAGTCGGGATCAATCAGGATAAAATCATCATTGCCTGCCTTTTTGTTTTCCTCTTTAATATTTTCTACTATTGCCCGCCAACAGTCGAATCGGTCTGCAAGGGTGCCATGCCTTGGATATGCTGCTTGAAGAATACGAAGCTGTTGATTTCCGCCGAATATCTCAACCAGCTTCGGTATGCCGAATATCACGAACTCAGCCTCAGGAAAGCGTTTTGAAAGATGCTGGATGATAACGCTGACGATGGCCACGTCCGCCCCTATCGTCACTCTCGATAATATGTAGATGCGCCGGGGGCAATGCACCGCCCTGCTACTGTATGACTGTGCATGAATCCTTTCCGCACGAGCAAGCACATCCTCGGCAGTATGGAGGCCGAACAAGTTCAAAATCTTGTCCATCTCACCCCCGGCTGGTTGCTGGCGGCAGTAAGAGACAACTTGAGACATGATTTGGTTGTACATCCCGAGTTGGACCTGTTCGTAGTCATCGCACAGGTTCTCCACAACGATACCAAATAAAGCACCCGAAGCGATTCGATTTCGCTCCAGGCTTGTAAACGCCATCGCCATCTCACATAGCAGCGTGATATAGTCTTCTTCGTACTCTCCGTCCTGGTAGTAATGGTCCAGAAATGCCAGGGCCACCTGGCGTGACAGGTGTACCAATTCCTCGTCAGACGCCGATTCATCTTTCATCACGCTCCAGCGTTGCCGGTACTTACTACGCCTCATAAGCTCTGTTCCTTTCAAGAAGCTCTCGGCCCGCATCCAAAACCATTTCCGGCGTTATGCTTCGCATACAACGTTGGTCTGTAGGACACTGCTTTTTGTGGCAGGGTGCACAGGGCAAATCCTGTCGAAGGACGATGGTTTTCTCCAGGTTGGACGCCGTGTAACGAGGGTCTGTCGGGCCCATTATCACGACTACCGGCACATCCATGGCCACGGCGTAGTGTCGCGGGCCGGTGTCGTTGGTTATCAGCAAGTTACATCGGCGAATCAAAGGCTTGAGCAGCTCAAGGTCGATTTTATCTGTGCTTGTGTTTATCATCTCAGCATCCGTTTGACTCTCAATCGCCGAGGCAATGCCTTCTTCGCCAGGCCCAACGAACAGAATAATTTTACAGTTAAATTCTTCTTTTAAAAGCTTTGCCGTCCGGGAAAAATACTCGGCCGGCCAGCATTTCGATGAGCCGAAGCTCGCCCCGGGATTGAGCCCGACAAGCAGTTCATCCGCCCCGATTCCGTACCTGCACAACAACTGGTCGGCCTCCTCATCAACAGAAGCTCTTATGTACAGCCTTGGCACAGATTCTTCCCGGCATTCCAATCCCATCCACCGGCCGATTTCGAGGTAGTAGTCAACCATAGGTATAGGTTCAATCCGTCCCCCCTGCCGCCGTGGAAGAGGGCCGTCACTCAACAGAAAGCCCCGGCCGTTGCGACGATATCCATAGATGTTTCGAATGCCCGCAAGCAGAATCGGCAAAACGGAACGTAACGAATTTGGCAGTACGATGGCCATATCCGCATTCAATTTCCGGATCGCCCTCACCATCGCCCAAAAACCGCCCCATGTTTTGTCGCTGCTGTCGATGAACGAGTCAAACCACGGCCCATCGCGAAGAATACCCTGCGCGTATGACCTTACAATCGCAACCAGATTCGCATTCTCGAAGCTCTCCCGCAGGCAATCGAAAAAGGGTGTTGCCATCACGATATCACCTACCCAGTTCGGACAGCGAACAACAATCGTCTTAATATCCGCCGGTAATTTGTTCTTATTTGCAGCAATCGCAGATTGACCTCAATTCTTGTCTATTTCACCGTCTCTCTCGAAACACAACCATATTAAGCGAGAGAAACCATTACTATAGAAGAATAAACAACATTTTTCTCTATATGTCAAGTGAATCTAATCCGCATTGGTTCACACCGCATACGTGAACGACCTCAATGAGAGTGTTGGGACTCGAACCCAAGACCTACGGCTTAAAAGGCCGTTGCTCTACCGACTGAGCTACACTCCCCAAAATAACACCTGAAAAACCTTACACTAACAACTTTACACACTTTGTCAATTGTTTTGCCGCCAAAATAACAAAAATCCCCATCCTCGCGTAAAAAGTTTTCTAACCATATCGCGCAAACTGGTATAATACCCTTTATGAGCAAAGGGGATTGTGATATTCGAATAGGCACGTCCGGCTGGCATTATGAGGATTGGTCCGGCCGGTTTTATACTACCGATCTTCCAAAGAATAAGTGGCTCGAATACTACTCCGGCCATTTTGATACCGTCGAAGTCAACAACACCTTTTACCACCTGCCCAGAGAGACTACCTTTCAAAACTGGCGAAAAAAGGCCCCGAAAAATTTCCTCTTCACCGTAAAGGCCAATAGATACATCACTCATATCAAGAGGCTAAAAGAACCCCAGGAACCTCTTGAGCGGTTTTTCGATAGGGCAAATTTGTTACAGAAGCACCTCGGCCCTGTTCTTTACCAACTCCCACCCAGCTTCCACAAAGACCTTGCCCGGCTAAAGGTCTTTTTGCAGGCCCTTCCCAAAAAAAGAATTGCTGTTTTCGAATTCCGACACGAAAGCTGGTTTTCCGAAGATACTTAACGCTGCATTTTGTATTCACGACCTTGTTGGTATTCCTACGCCTCGTGTAATAACAAGCGATATAATTTACGTTCGCTTTCACGGCCCAACAGGCAAATACGAGGGTAATTATTCAAAACCCGCCCTGCGCAACTGGGCCAAATGGATAAAGGATAACCTCAAAGGCAAAAAAGCCGTCTTCGCCTATTTCAATAACGATTACAACGCCTACGCGATTTACAACGCAAAAACACTAAAAGAACAAATTATAAACTAATCAACCGGCTAAGTTGGTCTTTCGCTCATGCGGTCATTTAGAAACATACAACAACGTTGACATTTTACCTCCGCAAGCCCCGCCACTTGTTGGCGGGGTAGTTGGCCCTCGAATAAAATATTGCTGTCGACGCCGCCAATCGGTATAATGATGGGATGAAATAAGCGGGCAAAAATTTGATGAAAGGAGATGTTATTAAAGCGAAAAAGCCAAATCGACTCCGGCGTTTGCTGTCATATATTTCCCGTTGCTTTGGATTCAAAACCAAATCCGGATGGGTGACAACAGAATTTACTTTTGGTCGAAAAAAGAGCAAAAACAGCAAGTAAATCTGGACGCGGCGGCGGTTGGCTTTGAGGAATTGAAAAAAAAATGACAATGCAGCCGCAACAGTTAGGTAAATGGTTACTCCTGACAGGGATTATAATTTCAATTACCGGTGCTGTACTGATCCTTTTCGGCCAGCTTGGTTTCTTTAAGTTGCCTGGTGATTTGGAGTTTGGCGGCAGGAGCTGGAAGGTTTATATTCCTGTTACAACCTGCATCTTAATTTCGGTAATATTGACCCTTATCCTATGGCTGATCTTCTATTTGAAAAGATAGCTGTAAACATACATAACCGAAAAGCGATTGAATCGAAAAATAACGACAATCTTTAAAATGGCAGAATAAAATAAGCGGGCAGTAAAATTCAAAATAATAGTAATGCTGTAAAAGATTATGGAATTATTGGAATTTTATTTAGCGATATTTATTATTATCGCATATCTTTTCTATATATATTACAGATGGCGATTGTGGCCGAAGATTTGGGCGAAGATATGGGCGAAGATATGGGGTTGGGTATTGTCGAAATGGAAAAAAAGAGGGCTCGAAACCGCGTCTTCACAAAAACCTATGGAAGGTAAAAGCAGTTCCGCAAGTATAATTGAAGCTGGAAAAGATATTAAAAATCGCAAATTGATACGAATTGTTATTTCACACCTTGTTCTTTATTTGTTTGTTTTACTACTTATTATTTTTGGTTTCACCTACAGGGGAGGGACATCACGGTTTTGGTTTTGGGATACACGTTATACTTCCCCAACAGCACGCAATATTATCCTTCTCGTTATAGTGATAGTAGTATTTCCATTGGTCTCGGTTGTTTACGAATTAGAACGACGAAAAATAAAAAGGAAGAAGAAAGCTGATATCCAAAACAAAAAGAATCCCGGTAAAATCAAACAGTGAGTAAACCGGGACACCCGGCGGCAATCGGTATAATGGTGGGATGAAAGGAGATGTTATGAAACAAAAGGAATTCTGGCTGTTGGCAGCGGAAATGACTTTAATTTCCATTTTAGCTATAATGAAAAAATACATTTACTCGAAGTCGGTATGACGAAAGCACAAGTGCTTGAAATAATGGGACAGCCTTACGAAAGGGCGGCCTACAGCAATAGTGAATGGCTTGTGTATCAAACAGATTGTGATTTCGAAGGAGCGGGCAGAGGGGGTACGATGACCAGACCCCGTAACGAATGGCTTACTCCCCTTCTTTTCCTGGATGGAAAATTAATAGGAAAAGACAGAAACTACTGGAACAAGTACAAATTTAGGGCATTAAAATAGACCAGCCAAATTAAGTAAAAGTAATTATCAAGCCTCTGTCCGGCGACAATCGTTAAAATGGCAGGATTAAATAAGCGGATAAAAAAGAAAAACGGTGAACCAAATTGGAAACAAATTGCGGTTTTCGTAGTAGCAAACCTAATATTCGCCGGACTGTACAAGCACTACATATCAAAATATTCCGTAATAATATGTATTGCCCTTGCTGGTGCTTTTAATTGTTTTGCTATTTTTGTCTCCTATATTTTCCGAGACAAGAAACAGGCAATAGAATATATTCCCGAAAGGAAAAAGTCCTGTTCGTATCATTCAAAAAGAGAGGTAAAAAATAAGCAAATCGAGACACTCCGCGTCAATCCTTAAAATTGCCGGATCAAATAAGTGGGTAAGCTCCTTCAATGGCTGAATATGAAAAAGAAATATCACATATTGGTATTTGTAGTGTTTGTTTTTACAGTAATTACGGCAATTTCCTTTTGGGGAATATCGGGATATATCGTATACACAGCAGTTGCTTTTATATCCTTTTATACATTTGTTATTTGTTATCCTTTATTATGGTTAATATTCTGGAGGAAGCCAACGAAGGAAATCAAAAAGAGTGAAATTAAAAAGCCTCCGGGTAAAATGACATATTTATATTGGTCGAAAGACGATAGCGGTATATTGGTCGAAAGACGATAGCGGAAAACCTGTCGCTAAAGTTATAGGAGAACAAGAGCAGAAAAACGAAAAGAATCCCGGTAACACAAAACAATAAATAAATCGATACACACGGCCGCATTCGTTAAAATGGTGGGATGAATTTATGAACAGGAAACAAAAGATTTGTCTATGGTTAGGCATAGCAGTATTCGGCCTGATGGGGCTTTTCCCGCCGTTTATATCTCCGGAACCATATTGGACTGGTGGGCGTCCAAGATTTTATCAATTCATACTATCTACTTATGGTAATATAGACATTAGCAGATTATGTATTCAATGGGCTATGGTTGTTGTTGTCACAGCCAGTCTGATTTACATACTAAAAGTCAAAACCGAGCAAACGATTATG
>SMTZ1_10001976_pt1 | contig 20715 bp, 19 predicted proteins | sample DeeMarSWOR136_30_FD_25667 | JGI IMG/M metagenome (IMG submission 25667) | reverse complement strand
TTGAGAGTGATTATGGGTATAGTAATAAGATAATCGTGAATAACATGCTTGACTTCGTTGACACAATAGCCACCAGCGAGTATTTCACTGACACTACTCACTTCGCCAACGCTACCATAGAGCTGGTGAATATACAGGTTCCTCAAGGTGAGGAGGAAGGAGAGCCATCGGCTACCATCAATCTGGTTATCTATGGCTATAAAGGTGAATAAGAATGGCTAAAAAAGTTACTACCCTATTTATTAGAGATGATACTATTAACCTGCTGGTAGTTGAGGGCAAGCGGGTAAAGCAGTGGGCTAGCTTACCGCTTGAGCCGGAGCTGGTCAACCAGGGGCTTATCGTTGATGAAGACCAGGTAGCCGGTAAGATCAAAGAGCTATTTAAGCTGGAAAAGGTAAGCACTAGCAATGTCATCACCGGTTTGAGCGGGCTCAATTCACTATATCGTTTGTTAAGTCTACCCGACTTGCCTGAAGCTGTAATCGCCGAGGCAATATTACGGGAAGCAAGAAGGGTGATACCAGTACCTTTGGACGAAGTCTATCTTGCCTACCAAATCCTGCCGGCACCCAAGGGAGAAAGGCGTGTTTTCCTGACCGCTTTCCCCCGTAATGTGGCTGACGCCCTAATCAGGACGCTGCAGCAGGCAGGCATCGAGCTATATATTATGGACCTGGCCCCGTTAGCCCTGTGCCGGACTCTGGATGAGCCCAGAAGCATCATCATAAATGCCAGGTTGGACTATCTTGACATTATAGTTATGGCAGACAGGCTTCCCCAATTAATCCGCAGGCTCGCCATGCCCACCGAGGCTGAATCTTTAGCCGAACAAATACCAACTATTAGCGAAGAGCTGGACCGAACTGTTACCTTTTATAATTCCAGTCATCAGGAAGAGCCTATAGATTCAACGATGCCTGTATTTGTCTGCGGTGACCTGGCAGAAATACCGGATAGCTGGCAATCACTGGTTGGCAGGCTTAACTATTCAGTTTCGCCATTACCATCACCCCTGGAATTCCTTGAAGGCTTCAACCCAAACGAGTTTATGGTCAATATAGGTCTGGCTCTCAAGGAGTTATCGCTTGAGAAGTGGGGGGCGAACTCTTCATTAGTGAATTTTAATGCCCTACCTGAGGTTTACCAGGCTAAACCCATGCGTGTGTCAAATATCGCTGTCCCGATAGGCATCACCGTGGGCATTATTTTACTTGCCTGTTTGGGATTTCTGATTTATAATAGTATGGGTAATAATAACTTATTGCGTTCTGAACTGACAGATATTCAGAACAGCATTAACCAAACTCGTGGGGAAATTGCCACATTGCAGGAGCAGATTGGACAGATAGAAGCCGGCATCGAGCCGGTGGAAACCATCACCAACATTCTTAATACCACACTTACCTCTCTTGAAGAGGGTCGTGAAGTGGTTGATGAAAATTTAAGTGCGATTGTAAATCTGTCGCCTGGAAATATAGACTTGACAAATATTAATCATGAGGGTGATACTGTAACTGTAAACGGTATATCGCCCAAGGAGAGTTACATTTTTAACTATGCCAGAGATTTAAGAAGCTGCGAGAGACACTTTACAGTTATCATATCATCTATTACGGCGCATAACGAAGAGGGTGGGTTTGATTTCGTGTTTCTCCTCAAACATGGCGGGTAAAGGGGAAAGATATGGATATTTTATCGCTACTTCATTTAGCTAAATCAAAGGATGCATCCGATGTGCACCTGGTTGTATCCAGTCCGCCACTATTACGTGTTAGAGGCACTCTTGAGCCAGTGAATGGGTCAACACCGTTAACCGCTGATGAGATAAGCCAGGCTTTTCTCCAGATAACCACCCCCAGGGAAAGGGAAGACTTCCACCAGCATATGGAGCTTGACTTCGGCTATACCTTACGTGATGTCGGTCGCCTGCGGTGTAATGCCGCTCAGCAACGTGGCGCTATCAGTCTGGCGGTGCGTCTGCTGCCACCAGTAATTCCTACCATAGATGAGCTTGAGCTACCTCAGATATTGAAGGAGCTTTCCTTAAAACCAAGAGGGCTAGTTATAATTACCGGACCTACCGGCAGTGGTAAAACGACTAGCCAGGCAGCTATGATTCAACACTTGAACCATAATGAGAGCCGGCATGTAGTTACCATTGAGGACCCTATTGAGTATGTCCACCCCAGCTTAAAGTGTGCCATAACCCAGCGCGAGTTAGGCAGTGATACCCTATCTTTTTCCGCCGCTCTGAAGCATGTTTTAAGACAGGACCCGGATGTTATTCTGGTAGGTGAGATGAGGGACTTGGACACGGCAGCGGCAGTGCTTACTATAGCTGAGACCGGGCACTTTATATTGTCTACCGGTCATGCCCCCAGTTGCGCTCAGGCTATGGAAAGAGTAATAGACTTATTTCCACCCCATGAGCGCCATCTAGCCCAAGCACGGTTAGCTTCTTTGTTGGTTGCTGTGTTATGTCAAACGCTTGTACCCCGGGCTGATGGCTCGGGGAGGGTAGCTGCGGTTGAGATTATGCTGGGTAATCCGGCAGTGAAGAACCTTATCCGTGAGGGCAAAACCTACCAGTTACCTAATGTGATCCGCACTCACCGGGAAATAGGTATGATTTCACTTGACGAAGCCCTGGTTGACCTCTATCTCAAACAAACCATCAGCGGTGAAAGCCTGCTCGCTGTCTGCAATGACCGAGCCGAAGTGGAGAAGCTCATCGGCAAAATAGCTGTATACTAACCTCTCACAACCTTCCCCAAGAGTTTTGTCAATTCCTTTTGTCATTACTATCCAAAGCCCTGGCAATCCCATGCTTGTTCTCTTCCTCCCCTCCGAGATTGCTTCGGGGCTTACGCCCCTCGCAATGACCGTATGGCAAATGCCTGGTAATTACGTAAAGGGGAAGCAGGGGGATGTCATTGCTCCTTCAAAGAAGGATTCGTTAGAAGGACGTGGCAATCCCGGTGGTGGGGTGAGGGGCACCCTTGGATATTACATCTTCGCAAAGACAAAAGGGGAGGAAAAACAAAGAAGGGCTAACTCCCCTTTTTGGCACTCTGATGTAGAAGTTGCTTAACAAAAAGCAATCTGTTATTATTCTAAAGGAGGAATTATGGCAAAGTTCCTAGTTTATTTAGAGCCGTCAGAGGAGGGTGGCTATATAGTGAGTTGCCCACAGTTGCCGGGCTGTGTTACCCAGGGTGAGACTATAGACGAAGCTCTAGCAATGATCAAGGATGCAATTCAAGGATATATAACCTCCCTACAAAAACACGGTGAACCTGTCCCATCGAGTCTCGAAGAAAGAATAGAAAGGGCAGAAGTCATTAGTATATGACCCGAATGCCAGCCTTAAAGTCAAAGGAGGTTATATCTATCCTACAAAAGGTTGGTTATTACATTGATCATACCACAGGAAGTCATCACATTATGCGCCACCCTGACCGACATCATCGTATTCCAGTTCCTCATCACGCCAAAGACATTAAAAGAGGCGTTCTCCACTCAATAATTAAACAGTCTGGGCTGAGTAAGCAAGAGTTCCTGTCTCTGCGCTGATAATCTATTCTTATCGTCATTACAGTAATCCGAAGCCCTGAATATAGCGAAGGGGCATTGAAGGACGAATGCTCGTCAATCCCACGCTTGTCCCCTTCCTCCCCTCCAAGATTGCTTCGGGGCTGACGCCCCTCGCAATGACGAAAAGAATATGTCATTGCGAGTCCTTCGTTAGAAGGACGTGGTAATCTCGGTGGTGGGGTAAGGGGCACCCTTGGATATTGTATCTTCACAAAGATAAAGGGGAATGTCATTGCGGTGAGCCGAAACCATGGTAATCCCACTTTCTTCTCCCCTCCGGGATTGCTTCGTCGTTACACTCCTCGCAAAGACAAAAGGGGAATGTCATTGCGAGCGAAGCGTGGCAATCTCGGTAGTAGGGTGGGGGGCACTCCTAGAGATTGCTCCGTCATCACACTCCTCGCGATGACTAGATGTTGAGTTCCTGGCAATGCCAATTGAAGGATAAATAGACAATAGAAAAGCTCACCGGCAGGGTGGAATTAACCAACCTACCGATAAGCCTTTATGAACCAGTTTCCCCAGATTAGTTCCAGAATACAATACTTACATTATAAGCTGAAAATTGCTCAACTAGTCCCTGACACAGTTACTAGGCCATCTATACTAATGTCATAAGCCTGTATCAGCGGGTATTGTCCACCCAATAGGTAATTATCCAGAGTGTATTCTGTGCCGTTAACTGTAGCCTTAACCCCCTCAACATCAGTCTTTGTCTGAATATCAAAGTAACTTTGGTCTAATGTGTGTTTCCCCGCATCGGCAAAGAGCGCCAGCACTGCTGTCTGAACATTGTGCTCATCGGTGTCCTTGGACTCTTGCTCGCCCCTGCCGATGAACTGGATGACATTAGGGACAGCTATTGCGACCAGCAAACCAAGGAGAGCAATCACCACCAGCAGCTCAACCAGGGTAAAGCCTTTTTCGCCATGACGCCACGGTTTTAATAATTTTCTCATTACTTAACGACCTGTCAATTACTATGATTAGTTAATGTATTAACTCCAGCCCAGTAATGGTGGTATATTAGCATACTTATAGCTGTTTCACCAGCCTCAGGGAGACAAAACACCTGATACAGAAAGGCTCATCAGCAGGGTATTTATAAAGTAACCTTGCCGATGAGTCTCCCTTAGTCGGATTTCACCCATACTGCTCCTGCTTTCTCTAACGGAGCCCGCACTATACCTGTCATCCGCTTACTTATCTTGATTGAGTGGGTTTAGGCCAATGGATGGCCGGTTCCAGGTGTTACGTGTCCTTCAGCATTAACGTTATACTGGTACTCAGTATCATTAATCAAATATGTACCCGTTTCATCAGGATCACCACCTGAGCCTAGAGCCTCGATTATTTCATCGGTCTCTACTGCACATACACCGATGGTGCCCTCAGCTACTGCCGCCGTCGCTGCCACCTGCACATTAGCCAGTTCCGTCAGAGCCGCCTCCGTTTCACCCCGGCCGATGAACTTGGCCACAGCAGGGATAGCTACCGCTGCCAGGACACCCAGGATGGCAACCACTACCAGCAGCTCAATCAGGGTGAAGCCCTTCTCGCCATAGCGAAATGACTTCCTGAGCCTCCTCATAAATCTACTCATTCTTCACCTCCTTTCTTTGTTTATTTAAATTTAATCGTAATAATCCAAATAAGTAAGTTTTAGATAAGTTTGATTAGGTATACTGTAAGTATATCAGGGTCTGCGGGCAGTTCAATAGCCCATTAGTAACCTGCTTTGGTAGTAAGAAAGTCCTAGCCAGATGGCTCTGGCTGCTGATTTCTATATTTCTCATGGCTCAGGAATGCCCAGGTCACGGTAAATCCTAATATCTAAGCACGCAATCCTAATAAAACTCCAATTTCAAATTTCAAATTCAAAATCGTTTAGTTCCTTTGGATTTTGGTCATTTGATATTGTTTAGAGTTTAGTCCTTCTTTGATCCTTCTTCGAAGGATGAAGGATAGTATTTAGAATTTTCCTACCTAGATGGCTCTAGCTGCTCAACCTCAAACACCCTGATTCGCTGCCTTTGAGCAAACTGCCTGGCTTCCTTGATAAGTCCGGGGACGGCAATGAAGACCTTGTCCAAGATACCTATATCGTAGGCTTTATTATCAAAATCAAATACTTTATCTAATCCCACCGGCTCTTCCACCACCTCAACACCGATAGCAACATGATGAGTAATAATGCCATCATCCCTGCTTGCCAGTATGTCTATACTGTGTTCCGCTCCTGACCTCCCCTTCATGGTGGCATTTTCCTGTACTTCATAGCTACGCTGTTGCAAATACTCTATAAGCTGTGGCTTAGACTTGAATTCAAAGGGCTCTCTTGTTACCTCGCCTGGCAGAGGAACACTGCTAGCCAGGACTGTCTCCAAATCCTTGACCTCAAGTACCCTTATCCTCTGCTGGCCGGCAAACTTCTCAGCTTCCTTATTTAAACCGGGGATGACAACCAGGACTTTATCATGAATACCAATATCATAAGCTTTATCATCAAAGTCAAATATCTGCTCCAATCCTACCTTATACTCAGCTACGGCAACGCCGATAGCTACATTATAAGCAACAATGCCATCATCCCTGGTAGCCAGTATATCTATACTGTGTTCCGCCCCTGACCTCCCCTTTGTGGTGGCATTTTCCTGTACTTCGTAGCCGCGCTGTTGTAAAAACTCTGTGAGCTTTGATTTAGGCTCCAGTTCAAACTCAAGCCAGCCTCTTTTTGCCTCATTTAAACTATAAGAATAGATTTTTACTTCACTAACTCTATCCTCAGCGGTAAGTGCCGAGCATTTCAGACAGCGCCATTTTATTACGGGTACGCTAAATACCTCATCGCAATCATGGCACTTACGTAGCAGCCCCAGGCTCTGATAGTCGGTGCCGATAGTCTTCAGCTCCTGTTGGCACTTGGGACATATGTATTTACCCCTGGATATAAATTCCTCTTCAAGTCCAACAAATTTACAGGGAAAATGCTCGAATACCCTACCTCGGCCAATATTCCCTGAGCCACATTTAGGACAATGGGTAGTTGGTCTTAAACTTACTGACTGGCACTGGGGACAGCGGAGGAACTTATCAAAGAAGTCCCTTTTCAGCATGCCTTTGTCAGCCAGGGATTCCAGAACTGATAATACTTCCTCTGTCTCTATCCCCAATACTTTCTCAGCGTCTGGATAGACAAAGCCCAGCTCACTGGTGAAATCAAACGCCGGTCTAATATCAACAATCTTCCCCGCCAGTATTTCCGCCACCAGTTTCATCGCTTTTTCATTTTCCCCAAGTTCTATGGCCAGTGGTGTACCTGCTACCTCTGGGGTATCATTTATAGGTTTATTTTCTTTTACCAACTTCTTCCTCCACACAATTTGTTACATAACAGTGAAGCAAGTATAATTCGCTAGATTGTAAAAGTCAATATTATGTCCTCTTCTATATGATTAGTGACATATCGTTTCCTTACCTTATTACTGCGAGGCTCTTTTTTGTCATTACCTGTCCTTCACCCTTTGGTGAGTCCTTCACTTGTGAAGGATGAAGGATAAAGGACCTGGTAATCCCACGCTTATCCCCTTCCTCCCCTCCTCCGAGATTGCTTCGTCGCTGTGCTCCTCGCAATGACCGAATGGTGAGCGCCTGGCAATGACGAAAAGGGAAAGTAGAAGGTGTCATTGCGAGTCCTTCGTTAGAAGGACGTGGTAATCCCAGTGGTGGGGCATTCCTGGAGGTTTCTTTGGCGCTCCCCTTTCGCTCCGCTCTAAATCCGTGATGGGTAGAGGCAAATATATAATCCCTATTGACTATACTGCTAGAAGCATGCAAAATAGAGACCGATATGGAAGCCGTTTTTATAGTCGTTTTCACCTTATTAGGAATAACTGTGGCTAGCTTCCTAAATGTTTGCATTGACCGTTTACCCAGTAACGAGTCGCTTCTTTTCCCCGCCTCCCACTGTTCTTCTTGCCATCATCGTCTATCCATAAAAGACCTGATTCCTGTTTTTAGCTACTTATGGCTACATGGTCGTTGTCGCTTCTGCCAGGCTCTTATTCCCAGACGCCTACTCTGGGTGGAGATTGGCACCGGGCTCTTGTTTGGTTACCTCTATTGGCACTATGGTTTGAGCATTGAATTAGCAGTTGCTGCCTTTTACTGCTGCCTGTTCATCGTTCTTATGGTTATTGATTTGGAGCACGGGCTTATTCTCAATAAGATAGTTTATCCGGCGGTATTAGTATGTATAATTATCAGTGTTTTTTCACCCCCGTCTGAGGTGGCTCATATTCATGGGGCAGCAGCCTTACTCCTGAGCAACTTACCTCAGTTAGGGATTGTTCAAGCTGCTATCGGTGGCAGCATTGGACTGGTGCTGTTTTTTCTTATAGTTGTCATTTCCAAGGGGGGAATGGGTTGGGGAGATGTTAAAATGGCAGCCCTAATAGGTATAGTTACCGGCTATTTGATACCTGTTGCTATATTACTATCGGTAATTTTAGGTGGTTTTGTAGCCGTGATTCTACTCCTGTTCAAGATAAAGAAGCGTAAGGAGGGCATCCCCTTCGGTCCCTTTCTCTCTCTAGCCACTATAGTTACCTTACTGTTTGGTGGTAACATCCTCAACTGGTACCTGGGTCTATTTTAACCACTATTTAACGGCTAACCTCTATTATTGACTAACCTCTTGACAATAACACTTGACAAAGGTAGTATAATAGTAATAGGTTAAAAGTAATAGATAGTAGGTAAATAATGAGTACAGAACGTCGAAGGTCGAGCATTGAAGTAATAGCTGATATGTTACGGCTGGGTGAAGCGGGCAAGACTGAGATAATGTATAGCGCCAATATGAGCTATTTCCAATTACAGAAGTATCTCAAATTTCTGTTACAACTAGAACTAATAGATAAAGTAACTATGGGGAATCCAAGTGTAACCTATAGAGTTACCAAGAAAGGACTCAGGCTACTAAGAAATATAGATAGTATCCTAGAAGTGCTTGAGTTAAGGGAGCAATACTGACCTTTAGGCTTTTAGAGTTTTTCAAATAAATATGGAGAGAGACAAGTAGGAGGCGTTACCAATATTTATCAGTAAGGTGGTAGCGCTAAAAATTATCCAAAGCCTTAAAATATTACTACCGATAAAGACCAACAGTAGAGGGAGAGACTTCATGAGTGAAAATAGAATGCTAATAGTGCCAACGGAGCTTGTCAATAAGATTGATGAGAACCGTGGAGACATGAGTCAAGCTGAATTCATTGAATTTTTAATTGATAGTCAACTAAAACAGAGAGCAAAAGAACATGATGAGAAGCAGTATGCCACCAAGGACGAGATTCTTTCTTTTGAGCAGGATATAAAGAAACTCCTTAGAACTTTCCTTGACTTTTTTGTTAGCTACGGACTTGAACTGGGCAAACAATCACCAAAATCTGAGTTTGAAGAGCTAACTAGCCGACTGCATGAGCTTGAAAACGACCTAGCCCCCGAAAGCGAGGGCAAAGAGGCTAAGATTAAATGGAAATAGCTTACTAATCTTCTTAGCATCCATGAAGATTTCCCCATGAAGTCATCTTGAGCCCCTTCTTCAAAGAAGAAGGGGCTTCTAATTATCTACAGGAGTCACCCACCCCCTCGTCATTACGAAGGGCATCAGCCCCGAAACAATCCCCAGGAATACCCCTACTTGTCATTGCGAGTAGTCCTTCAGTGGAAGGACGACGAAGCAATCTCGGAGGGGAGGAGGCCGGGGAATTGACACGCCCTTCATCCTTCACCCAAAGGTGAAGGACAAGCAATGACATAAAAAAAGAGATCCGCAAGGACAGCCCCCTACTGAATAGAACATTGTTCTAGTACATAATACCTTCCCTTTACCGGCAGTACCTGTCATAGTCAAAAAGAATTTACCAGTTGGAGAAGGCAGGTCTGTATGATTTATATAGTTATAGGCACCCTCGGTTTCCTGGTAATAAAATATTTTGACATTGTTTCCTTAAAAAGGATTCCATGGGCAAAGCCTTTTACCTGGATTTTAGGCAGCGGCTTACTAGCTTACTCACTTATAATGATATGTCTAGCTCCAGATAAGCTGCCGTTACCTATATGGTCAACCTGGCTAGGCTGGACACTGTTTTCAGTATCTCTCTTTCTACTGATATATTCCCTGTTTATTAATCTCCCTTTCCGTAAGACATATATAACCTCTGGTGTCGGGGACAGGCTAGTAACAACCGGATTATATGCTCTGGTTCGCCACCCCTGGGTTCACGGCTTCACTCTCCTTCTGCTATCCCTAGTCCTGGTTTCAAGCTCAAGTCTACTACTCGTGGCTGCACCGGTATGGATCTTGTTGTATATCCTGCTGGTGTTTATTCAGGACAAGTTCTTCTTCGGCATGATGTTTGATGGCTATGACCACTACCAACAGGAAACACCGATGCTGGTGCCCAATCAACGGAGCATAAATGCCTTCATAAACTCTCTAAAACGGTCTAAGGCCTAAAATTTGGACTTAAAGGAGGATAAATTAAAATGACTATGGAAGCTGAACTATTCAAGCAAGGTAACTATGAAGAGTTATGGCAGAGGTGCTGTGGTTTTATTGACCTTAGTCTAGACGATTTCATGGCGATTCAGCAGCGGCTACTGATAGAGCAGCTAGAGCTGCTGAAAGGATGTGAACTGGGTCATTATATCATGAACGGAGCAAATCCTCATACCATAGCAGAATTCCGGGAGCAAATCCCCCTTACCACCTATACTGATTACGCTCCCTACCTCCTTAAGCGGAGGATGGACGTGCTACCGAGGAAGCCAATTTTATGGCAGTACACCTCAGGTAAGTCCGGTGAGTATCCATTCCGGTGGGCACCGGTTACCGCTAGGCAACTTGAAGAGATAGAACCGCTAATATTTGCCCTGGTCTTTTTCTCCAGTTGTAAGCAAAGAAAAGAAATCGTCTTTAAAGAGTTCGATAAGGTCCTCTATGGAATGGCTCCCCCACCCTATGCCACAGGCTCAATGGCTCGTGCTTTCCCCCACGAGCTGTTCAATTTCCTGCCACCAGTAGATGAAGCGGAAAAAATGTCTTTTGAGGACAGGATACAGCAGGGTTTTAAGCTGGCTCTATCTGAGGGATTAGACTTATGCTTTGCTCTATCCAGCATCGCTGTAGCCATAGGCGATCGTTTCAGTCAGAGTGGCAGAAAAACAGACATCAGGGCTTTACTTAAAAGACCAAAGTCTCTCCTCCGTCTGGCAAGAGGGTTGGTAAAAAGTAAACTGGCTCGCCGCCGTTTACTGCCTAGAGACCTATGGTCACTTAAAGGCTTAATTACCTATGGTATAGACGGCTCGGTGTATAGAGAGAAAATTAAGGAAATGTGGGGCAGATATCCACTAGACTTCCACGGCTGCACCGAAGCTATCCTGATAGCCATGCAGACCTGGGACTACCAGGCTATGACCTTCATCCCCCACCTCAATTTCTTTGAATTCATCCCGGAGGAGGAAAGCATTAAATCCTGGCAGGACCCAACATACCAACCATCACCCTTGTTGCTAAACGAGATTAAGCCAGGTAACTATGAGCTGGTCATTACTAGCTTCCATGGCGGCCCATTTATCAGATATAGACTAGGGCACCTGGTTAAAATAACATCGCTACGCAATGAACAGCTCAACATAGACATCCCTCAGATGGTCTTCCTCTCCCGTATAGATGACCAGATTGATATTGCCGGTTTTACCCGGCTATCAGAAAAAGTTATCTGGCAAGCTATAGAGAACACAGGAATAGCTTACGCGGGTTGGACGGCACGCAAAGAGGTTAAGGATAAACCGGTACTACACCTGTACATTGAGCTCAGGGAAAACGGGCATGTTCCTGAGGAGCAAGTAGCTGAATCTGTGCATCTGGAACTCAAAAGATTGGATGCTCCCTATGCTGACCTGGAATCATTCACCGGTTTAAGACCGCTAGAGGTCACCATACTTCCCGAAAATGCCTTTCACCTCTATAAACTAAGACAGCAAGCCGCCGGTGCTGAGCTAGCCCATCTGAAGCCACCCCATCTTAACCCATCTGATGGCGCGATAAATTTCCTGGTCAATACCGCCGGCAAAGTAGTAACGACAAGGCATAAAGTAGAAGCGTAAGCATACTTCGTAATCTCAATGGTTAATGACCACATTGCTGATTATATGAGGTCAACTAAACGATAGGAAGCAGGTAGCAACTTCAATCTTGCTACCTGCTTCACTTTATATAAAACTCCCCTACACCATATTCCTATTGACAACACCAAAGCTGTAAGTCATAATTGAGGTAACAATACATAACGATTGTTGTGAATTGTCTTTAGTTATCAGAGGGGAATTCTGGGATGAATTTATGGGCCTTAATACCTCTCATCAGTTGTCTAGCTTTTACTGTCTTATTTTTACTAGTCTTACCACAAGCCAAAAGACGAGTAGATAAGGTATTTTCTCTATTTCTTCTTGCCTCCGGGGTATGGAGTTTTACCTCTTTCATGCTCGTCCTGAACCCCACTACCTCTTCCCCGTCTTTACTTTTCTGGAACGGGCTGGTTATCACGGCAATACCGTGGGTAGCTATTTGTTACTATCATTTAGTCAGGGCTTACAATAACAAGCCTGGCGGTATAGGGTTATATATTGGTTATGTGTTTGTGCTAGCTATTCTGATATTTAGCCTTGGTGGTTATGTGGTTAAGAGTGCCCATATGGTCGATGGATTTCTGCACCATGACATTGCACCGTGGGACTATATTATAGCTGCTATCCTCGTTCCCTTTGTCACTCTCACAATTATTATGCTAGCTAAGAGATACCGTAGCTCAACAGACCCAATTGACCGCAATAGAACAATGTACTTAATCACCGGCTGGAGCATATTAGTACTTATCAGTTATATTACTCCCTTCACCCCGGCTCTAGCTGGCTTGCCTACAGACCACCTTGGTAACCTGGCCAATGCCCTAATAATTGCTTATGCCATTTCCAGGCTCCACCTGCTTGATGTCAAGCTGGTGGCACGGAGAGGACTGACCTACTTCATCTTAGTTATCGCTCTCATTAGCGTATATACAGGTACGGTATTGCTTGGGCGCACGTTCCTTCCTGACCAGCCATTTTACAGTATCGTATTATTTGCCGCTTTTCTAGTTCTCCTGCTGGCATTACTGGCCCGTCCACTAAGGTATGTCATCCAAGAATGGGTAGACCGTATCTTCTACCGAGGAACATATGCCTACCGTCAGACGCTATTAAGCTTCAGAAGTAAAATGGGCTATAAACTTAACCTGGATGAGCTGGCCAGCGAAATGTTACCGGCAATAACCAATGCTCTACGTGTAACCCAAGCCAGACTATTATTTCAAGACACGAACAGCAGTGATTTTACCACACAGTTTACTTACCCAGAAACAGAAGGAGATGAGTTTAGATTTAATGCTGATAACCCGATTGCATCCTGGATGGTTAAAGAGAATACCCCCATTGGCGTAGAGCATCTTGATAGCATTCCAGAACTTAAAGGACTATGGGAGGCAGAAAGGGAACAATTGACTTCATCTAATATAGGGCTGTTATGCCCTATTAGAAGCCGAGATAGGCTAGTCGGTATTCTAGCCCTGGGTAAAAAGAAGTCAGGCGCCCTTTACTCTCATGAGGATTTGGAATTAGTAATGAGCATAGCCAGTCAAGCTAGCATTCTTATTGAAAATGCCCAGCTTTATGCTCAGGCGAACATAAGGGCAGATACTGATGGACTGACTGGTTTATATAACCACCGCCATTTCCACAAGTGCCTGGAGCAGGAAATTGCTCGAGGTACCCGTTTCGGCAGCATATATTCCTTAATAATGCTGGATGTGGACCTCTTTAAAGCCTACAACGATACCTACGGTCATTTAGCTGGGGACCAGGTTCTACGAAAGATTGGAGAGTGTATCGTAGATTCAATCCGAACCGTGGATACGGCCTTTCGCTATGGGGGAGAGGAATTCACCGTTATTCTGCCTGAGTCACACCTTGATGACGCTTATAAGGTGGCAGAGCGCATTCGTCAAATAATTGAATCAAAAATGTCTTCCAGCGCGATGCCAATAACTGTCAGTCTTGGGGTAGCTACCTGGCCATCTGATGGCTTGATGAGAGAGGAAGTCATTGCTTGTGCTGATGCTGCTCTATACCGAGCCAAACAAACAGGAAGAAATCGGACATGTTTATCTTCGGATATACTGAAACCAGAAGTACTGGTGGCAAGCGCTGAGCTTGAAACGCGGCCAAAAGCATTGAGTATAATCTATGCCTTAGCCGCTACCGTCGATGCTAAAGACCACCGTACCTACGGACATTCTAAAAAAGTCAGTGACTATGCGGTAGTTCTAGCTCAAGCGGTTGGTCTACCCCCAGAGAGAATATCTACCATCCGTGCTGCCGGGCTGCTACATGATATAGGCAAAATCGCTATTCCTGATTTTATACTCAATAAAGAAGGATCCCTGACTGAAGATGAGTGGGAACCAGTTAAAGCTCATCCTAGGCTTGGGGTAGAGATACTCAGGCATGTCATTGATTTAGTTAATTGCCTACCGGCTATCTTGCATCATCATGAACACTACAACGGTAAAGGCTATCCTTCTGGTTTAAAAGGGGATAGCATTCCTCTAGAAGCTCGTATTTTGTCTATAACTGATGCCTATGATGCCATTACTTCCCCGCGACCTTATCATAAGCAGCTACCACCGCAGCAAGCACTTGATGAATTAAGACACTATGCCGGAATTCAATTTGATCCTGAACTGGTAGATATCTTTTGTAAGATTATGGAGCAAACTCTATTAGAAGGGTTAGAAATAAAATAGAATCAGGCAGTATCCCTACTATCTGGACTACGCATTAACGGCCTTCACACTCATTGAGAAGAGTCACTACCGACCTTAAATCTGCGCAGCTATAGTGGAACAAACCCCCTTCATACTAGCCAGCCTTATCATCCAATAATTGTCCAGAATGTGCAACCCAATTAATAAAAGCTTATTTTGTTACTTCATCACGCAATAGAGTAAATTGTTCAATACCTCTTTGACCATTAGTATTCAATACCTCTTCGCACTGTGATGCCGCTGGTGAGTGGGTGTTTAATCGCTGTCATTTCCGTAACCAAGTCTGCTTGACGGACAATTTCTTCAGATGCACCACGCCCGGTTAAAATTAACTCCACTCCTTCAGGCTTTTTGCCCATCAAATTCTTTACCTGCTCAGTGGTTGCTAGCCCCTCACTTACCGCAACGAATATCTCATCTAGGATGACCATGTTATAGTTGCCATTAAGCATTGTCTCCTCAGCAAAGGTCAGAGTTCGCTCAGTAGTCAAACGAAGTTCCTCCAAAGTCTGGTCAAATGTGCTCTTATTGTTTAGCTGCACTATATCAAAGGGGTGGTATTTGGAGATAAAAAGATGCTCACCACAAGTACGGTCGCCCTTTACAAACTGAATGACGATGACCTTCATTCCCTGCCCCACTGTTCTTAGTGCCAGTCCTAAAGCCGCTGTGGTTTTGCCCTTGCCATCGCCAGTATAGACATGAATCAATCCTTTTGAAGCCCCTTCTTTCATCCTGTTACTCATCGACGCCCTCTTGCACTATTTCATAGATGGTATCTATATCGAGGCTGCATGGATAGACTAATCTGGTTGGTGCATTATGCATTATTTTCTTTCCTCTGGCATAATCAATGAATACTCTTTTGGTTTAGCATTCAGTTAGCTTCATTTTCTCAGCCAATTGCCGGGCATAGGTCTGACCAGTACAGTGACCACTTTAGTGCTCATGGTCAGGACAAGTGAGCCAATAGTGGGGTGAGTTGATAAACTGCCGACACCTCTGCAAATTAACGCCTACTCCATCGGTGAAACCTTGCTCTAGAACATTACCCAGGTAAAAACTCGTTGAAGCCTGCTAGTAAAGCACAAGGATAAGCATCACCATCAGGTTTCACCATGAGCAACTGCTCTGTGTCAAAATATCATTGGTGTCGGCATCTTACCCCACGGCTAGGGAAGATAGCTCATGCACTCTACCTCACTAAACCTGACCCTTCTTCCGCTCATAAGTGCCATCTCACCCGCCTGCCTAAGAGCGGCACTTAAAGAGCGTGCTGCCAAAGAAGGGTCTGCCTGTCTCACGCTATCTTCCCTAGCCATTTCTATTAGTCTCATCAAGCAAAATCGGTGGTTTAAATAGACTGCTTCTCTGGTTCAAATTATAATTTAAAAAAGTAACTTAAATTGATTATATACAATTTAATTTGATTATAATATAACTTAATCGTTTTGTCAATAGCTCAAAACTTGGTAATAATCGTCATCTTACAAGAAAGGCAAAAGGAAACTAGAAGGAGCATTATAAGTACTCAAATGTTGAATTATCCCAGATTTCTATTTTTGCTTAAGTCCAGGAGCCGGTAACTCAGACCCTATTCCTATAGCTTTTTAAGTAGGCCGGGTATTGCATCATCACTACAGACTGTGAGTAATGATAAACCAGAGTGAGCTGCTTTAATAGCTACCTCTGTCACACTATAGAAATAGTAAGGTTCAGTACTTATTCACCATAGAGGTAATGACTTTACTAAACAGCATTGGCACTTTCAGGTGGATGCATAGTTGAATAGATTGTCGATATACTTCCAGTAAAGCAGGGAACAATGGTCTTCACTTCCCATAGGTTGGTCATCCGAAAGAAAGGAATATTGGCACGCCCTAATATGCATTGGCACTGCCAGATACAAACTTCGGTTTGACACCATATCAGACAAACCACTATGCTATCTGATGGCACTTGGTAGCATGTATGGCTTCAATCTTCGGAAACGGAGGGTCGTAGGTTCGAATCCATCTAGGCGCTTACCCGAATCATTCCCTTATGCAAACATTTTACTAACATCCCCTGCTTCAATTGGCCACAGTTTGAAAAGCTTATCGAAGCGCTCAGCGGCGGACTTGCCAGTTCTGTGCAGAAGATGACCAAGAAGCTACTGGGAGAAAAAGTCAAGTGAAAAGCAGTGTCCGTAAATGGTTGGAAGAGTCTATCGAGAAGGTATTAAAACATATTGGTATCGAAAAGGGGCAAAAGGTATTGGATTTTGGCTGCGGCCACGGCAACTACACTATCCCCGTTGCGAGGTTAGTCGGAGAACAGGCTCTAGTTTATGCACTAGATGAAGATAAAGCTACCTTAGACCAATTAATGAGCAAGGTTAAATCAATTGGTTTGAAGAATATAACGAGGTTAGACCCATTAGACAAGACACGAATAGGGCTCGATAATGAATCCGTTGACGTGGTTCTTCTCTACGATGTTCTACACTACTATTACTTTCCCAAAGAAAATGATAGAAGACAGCTATTACGTGAGGTTTATCGAGTGTTGAAACCCAATGGCCTTCTATCATTCTATCCGACCCATCTTGAGCCTCATATGGAGCCAAAACTGGCCGATGTTAGGAAAGAAATAGAGGAGTCATATTTCCACGAAGAAGATGAATACATCGGTATGACTATGTTTCACGATGATAATGTTGAGAAGGGCACCGTCATTAATTTCAGGAAGGTAAATGCTATTATAGAGTAACGTTCTGGCTGATATTCTATTTCCCTGGGACTAGGAGTTGGGGCTGCTTTAGCCTCAAAAGCCTGTTAATAATTGACATTTATTCTAGTAGAAATTAGAATTTGTCCTAGAACATTAAGGGGAAGTTGTTATCGTTTCATGGCTAGTTCCTACCCAGTATGATGCAGATAAGGTAAAAGGAAATCCCTTAATAAATTCTGTTATCAAAGCGGTAGGGGAAGTTATTGAGGATAATAATAAAAAAAATTTAAAAGACCTTGTATTTAATTCAAGAAAGGCGGTGAGCAACCTGTGAAAGATACGGTAGGAACGAATATGAATAAGATAGCCCAGTTCTTAGGGAAGCCCGCTAAAGAATTTACTAGGCAAGACTTACTCAGGTTTATTGAGGAAAACGATATTGAGATGATGAACTTCCGGTATGTAGCCGGAGACGGCAGGTTGAGGACCCTTAATTTCACAATTACCAGTAAACCTCAACTGGAGCGTCTGCTGTCAATGGGGGAAAGAGTAGATGGCTCCAGTTTATTACCTTATATCGATGCTGCTTCAAGCGATTTATATGTTATTCCTCGGTATAAAACTGCCTATGTGAACCCGTTCTCTCCTATTCCTACACTGGATATACTTTGCTCTTATTATACAAATGAGGGAACTAGACTACTAAGCTCCCCGGAGAATATCCTTAGAAGTGCTCATGAGGTGCTGAAAAATAGCACGGGGTTAACTTTTGAGGCTATGGGTGAACTGGAATACTATGTATTCTCTGAGAGGCAGGAGCTTTACCCAGTTATAAATCAACGGGGTTACCATGAATCTGCCCCGTTTTCTAAATGGGAGGAACTCAGATGTGAGGCTATGCATGCCATTGCTCAAGGAGGAGGGCAGGTTAAATACGGGCATTCTGAAGTAGGTCATATTACTGAGGAAAACTATGAGATGGAGCAGCATGAAATTGAGTTCCTTCCTGTTCCTGTAGAAGATGCAGCCGATCAACTTATTATTGCTGTATGGATGTTGAGAATGATTGGGTATAAATATGGAGTGACTATAAGCTTGGCTCCCAAGATTTTATCCGGACACGCTGGTAGCGGCCTCCATATTCACACAAGATTGAGCAAGGGTGGAAAAAATATGATGGTTAAGGGCAGCCAGTTAAGTGATATGGCTAAAAAGACTATCGCTGGTTATCTGTCGCTAGCCCCTTCTCTAACCGCCTTTGGTAATACTATCCCTACTTCCTATCTGAGGTTGGTTCCACATCAAGAAGCCCCAACCAATATATGCTGGGGTGATAGAAACCGTTCTGTATTGGTAAGAGTTCCCTTGGGTTGGCTGAATGTTGGGAGCATGGCTAAAGATGCCAACCCACAGGAAGAGGGAGAATATCTGGAGTCAATAAGCAATCAGACGGTAGAATTTCGTTGTCCTGATGGTTCGGCTAATATTTATCTTCTGCTGGCCGGGCTGACTGTGGCTGCTCGACATGGATTGGAAATGACGAATGCACTAGAATTGGCTAAGAAACTGTATGTAGATGTAAACATTTTTTCATCTGATCAGAGTGAAGTTCAGAAGCGATTGCCTCAGTTACCTACCTCATGCTGGCAATCAGCCAAAAGTCTGCTGAAAGACCGTGAAATATACCAGAAAGAAGGGGTCTTTCCTCCCATGGTAATAGATGAGATAGCGAAAAAACTTAAGAGCTATAATGATAAGGACTTGAGTGAGAAATTACACGGCAAGAAAGAGGAGATAAAAAAGTTGATTGACGAATATCTCCACTGCTAGTAACATTCAAAGTCGTCATCACGGCAGATAATAAACAAATTATGTAACCTAAGAGAGCATACCTGGTTTCGTCTTATGGTTTGCCTAAGTCCGGTAAATCCCACCTTCAAGCTCAACTCTAGGTGCACTCAATATATTAGTGACAAATCTGCTACCTAAAAGGAGCCCTTAGTTAACATTTGCCCGGAATGTGTAATGGATAAGAAAAAGCTGGGCACCTATTCATAGATACCCAGCCTTGTTAGTAATCCTGATAGCTCGGATACTATTTTTTACTCTTTCCTATTCTGAACATCTTGGTCCCGCATTCGGGGCACACACCCTGGGTTGCTGGCTTACCATTCTTCATGGTTATGGCCTTAGCGTTCTTCATTTCTCTTTTAGCTCGGCACTTCATACAATATGCTTGCATTAATTAACCTCCTTTTTATGTAGAATAGAATATTCTCACCTCGAATGTCAATAGCTTCACTAGATTGCACTTTTTAGCTTTTCGTTCAACTTGAACCCCAATGGTGACCCATTTGAGACTTAAAAACAGAGAACTGTATGTGAAAGGTCTTGCTATAATGGAAATTTGATAGTAAACTCTATTTGAGATGGTTAGTATTAGGATTGCATTTCGTTTATAATACACTGTAACCCCATTATGAATGCGATTACTCACCTGATGAGGAAACGAGAGGCAGTTACTGGATGCGTCGTGGAGGTGATACCGCTAGTAGCCCATGTAATAGACGAAGCTCTGGTTTCTTTGGTATAAGTACAGCAGTAGTATCAAGTTTCGTTTTAAGGTGAGAATAAAGGAGGCGCTACCGGTTGATATCGATTTCTCGCTTGCTCTGTGACACTATAAGTCCGGGTGACGGTCTCCGTTATGGAGAAATGACACCACATCTGGCCGGTGTGGATAAAACAGCTCGGGGGACCCCACGGCCAGTCGTGGTCTGGAACTGCACCAGGCAATGCAATCTAAGTTGCATTCACTGTTATGCTAATGCCAGTAACCAAAGGTCTGCCGAAGAGATGGATACAGCGTCAGGGAAAGCCTTTATCCGTGACCTGGCCGAATTCGGCGTACCCGTTATTCTATTCTCTGGTGGTGAGCCCCTGCTAAGAGATGACCTATTTGAGATGGCAAGTCTTGCTCGTGAGCAAGGAATAAGGATCGCTCTCTCCACCAATGGCACCTTAATTACTGAGGAAATTGCCGACAGAATCAGGAATGTCGGATTTGCCGAAGTAGGTATAAGTTTAGATGGTATCGAGCCCACCAATGACCGCTTCCGTGGTAACAGAGGCGCCTACCAAGCAGCTATTAAAGGTATTAGGAACTGTGTTGCCCAGGGATTACGAGTGTCTTTGCGGTTGACCATAACTCGCTTCAACTATGAAGAAATCCCTGCCATTTTTCAGCTGGTAGAAGAGGAAGGTGTAGACAGGGTCTGTTTCTATCATCTTGCCTATTCTGGTAGAGGAAATAGCCTGCAAGGGGAGGACATTAGCCACTCTCAGACTAAGTCAGTGGTGAATATTATTTGTGAGCATACTCTAGACCTGCATCGGCGTGGGTTGCCCAAGGAGGTCCTGACCGTAGGTAATCATGCCGACGGTGTCTACTTATATTTAAAGCTGAAGGGACAGGATG
>SMTZ1_10001974_pt1 | contig 20718 bp, 15 predicted proteins | sample DeeMarSWOR136_30_FD_25667 | JGI IMG/M metagenome (IMG submission 25667) | reverse complement strand
CCCAGGCATAACCCAAATCAATCGCGAAATTGACATTGCAACTGTGTAATATCCAACCTTTTCTGGAGATAAAAAAAAACCTAAAAGCATAACATCAGCATAAATATTAACCTGGTTCACAAAATCGGTTGACAGAACTTTTATTCCAAATTGTATTAACCGCTTCACATTAAGAATAAGGTTGGGAATTTTTATGCTAATGAATAGGTAGCGACGCTGCTTTATTATTAGAATCGTAGCTGAGATTGAAATAGAAATCCACAATGCTAATAAAATACTTTTCAAACCATAACCAAATAATAAAAAAATTAATGTAATAAACAAATATAATATATTCTGCAATGCTTGAAAAATAGCATAGGATTTCATTTCTCGTTTTCCATTTAATATTGCCAAAGAAGTGTAAAAAACAGTGGAGAATGGAAAAATAAAAGCTAACAGAATAACTATATTACTAAGATGTGATATATTAAGGAGTTTCGATACGCTGGCTGAAAAGATTAGAAAAAGACACGCAAAAAAGATTCCTGATGTTCCAGTAAGAATCAAGCCTGCGAACGATAACTCTCTTAATTTTTGTTCAACATTTTTAATTTCTGCAATATATTTTGTCAGCGCTGCTGGTAAACCAACGGTAATAAGCACTGTACCAATCGCATAGATCGACATAATAAGTGAGAAAGCGCCAAGCTCTTCAGCTCCCATGAGTCTGGCTATAAACAATCGTTGTAAAAATGTAACAGCAATGATTAAGATATTACCCAGTAATATCCAGCCGATATCAGTAATGAATTTTTTACCTTCTTTTACATTCATCTATGTATACTCAATTAGGTTTAATTTTTCAGTGTCAAATCGTTGATATACTGATTCCATCGCTCCAAGCGATGGAATCAGTATGAAATTCTAACCCTTAATCGGTATAATAGGTAGTTGTAGATTCTAATTTCAGACTTTTCTCTTTTTGTAATTCGTTAAGGGACGTGAATTAAATAATTGTCCCTGTTCCTATTAATTATTCGATCAAATGGTTAATTTTTTTTAATTCAATGTTCTCAATGGCAACAATAAGCCCCAATTGTAGCCAAAAGAGATTCCCTATTGGTACTAAATGTTTGAATCCCATGGCAACATTTGCTAAAATTAACAGATATCCAGTGACGCTGGATATGATTCCAATTGTAACATATTGCAAAAGCCCCCAATGTTGTTTTAAAATGGTGTACGTCTTTTTGTAAATTATGCCAATAATATATAATAGGATAAGCAATCCCGGTACTCCAATTTCAGATGCAAAAAATAAGTAAACATTATGAACCGCATGAATAGGTTTTCCCAACTTCACATACATGTCGTAGAATCCCATAATTTCGTTGTAATTATTTAAACCAATTCCAAACACTGGATTTTTAGCAATAATTGAAAGTGCGACAATCATCATCGGAATGCGTGCCCGCGCTGAACCGCCATCATCGGCAGTAAACCGAAGTATTATTTCCTTTTGCATGACTATGAAAATTACACACATGATCATTATTATCAATATCGCTCGGGAAAAAAATAACAGTCTATTACTTTTTTTATAAACCAGTTGAATTATCATGATAGCTAAAATGGATAAAATTAAAGAGAGAATGGCGCTTCTTGTAAATGTAAATATCAGAGCAATCGTTCCCAGCGAAAATAATGTCCAATATGGAAATTGCCATTTTTTCTCTTTATAATAAAATGCTAGTGCTAAGGCTATTGGTATAAGTAACTGCAAAAATTGAGATAATGCACTAATACCATAAAGAGTTCCACCCACCCTACGAGCTCCCGTCGTTTCTTCTTCAATATCTATTTCTTGAAAAAATCCAAATGGCATTTTACCACCCAGATATTGAAAAATAGAAATACAACTTTGAATACATAGAACTGTCATTAAACAAAGAACAACAAATTTAACATCCTTTTTAGTTTTTATATTATGGCTAAAATATAGAAATAATAAAAATTGCTTTATCATTCGGATTATTTCGTAAAATCCATATTCATAATTTCTGGCATGAATAACCGAAAGACAGGACCAACCAAATAATAAAACAATTGCAATCTCAATATGTTGTATATTTAATTTAATTCCTTGTTTTGTTTTAAAGAAGTTGCTCATCCAAATAAGCAATAAAATAAACAGCCAGATATCGGACATAAAAAACTCAGGTACGTTTTGAGCACCACCCAAATGTATAGAAAAAGGTTTTTCAACAAGAAAAGGGCGCCCAACTGAAATTGTCAAGATAACAAGAAATTGAAAATAGCGCTTTTTATTAGTGATGATCAGCGATAAGGAGGCAAAAATCAAAGCAAAATAAGTATATAACATCCATTCTGTCGACAGATTGGCAAAGCAAACGATGAGGCTTCCCACAATTGTACCCGACAGCAAGAAAAAACCACAGGGTTTTAACTTATTTGTGAATTGTATAAATGTTGAAATCATAACGTAGCATTAATTACTTTTGTGTAGCCCGAAATAATTGTATTCATATAATCATGGAAATTAAAATGCTTTGATACTATTTCGCGGTTTTTCTTTCCCATTTCCTGACACAATAAATCATTGTTCAGCAGTAATACTATTTTATCGGCTAATTCCTTGGAATCAGTTGTTGGGAACAGAAAACCATTTTCAAAATTTTTTATAATCGATTTGTTAGGAGGAATATCAGAAACAACAACGGGCATTTCACATGCCATTGCCTCACCGAGCGAAACTGAATTTGCGTCAGAAAGTGTTGTAGAGACATAGATTTTAGCAATATTCAGGTATTTGGGAACGTCACCATTTGGAACAAAATTTATAAATCTTACATATTCACAAATATTTAGAGCCTTAGAAAGATTGATTAACTTTTTTTTTAAAGAACCCTCTCCTAGCAGAAGAAAACGTGCTTCAGGTACCTTTTTAACGACTAATGGGATGGCTTTTAATAGACATTCATGATTATAGACGGGTGCAAAGTTTCTTAAGGTAATGACAATTTTGCTGTTTTCTTCAAACTGTAATGATTTAATAACTGATTGATCAGGTGGTTGTTTTGTAAACCTTTCTAAATCTACTCCATTAGGAAGAAATACAACTTTTTTTGATTGTTTTGTGTGGTTGAGAACTTGTGTTTGTATTTGTTTGGAAATGCAAAAGATTAAATCTGCCGACTTAATAACATATTTAATTGCCATTTTTTTTAACAAATTTGCCTTTATATCAATTAAAACATCAGAGCCTCTAGCTAAAACGACAAAAGGATGAAATTTCAAATAGGCAGCTAACAGGCCACAATCGGTCAAATAATAGCCATGAACCACATCAGCCCTAAAGTATTTTATCATATCTTTTATTTTGCATGCAGTTAAATATCTTGAACGCCAAAATGATGGAGAAAAATAAGAACCTTGCACTAATGGACCAATAACGTGCCACTTTACATCACTTGATAAAGTTGCTGTTCTCTCTTGTGAGGTTGGTGTATTTAGCGATAGTAAAAAATTTTCATAACCTTCTTTCTGTAAGTAATTAATCAGATTATGAAGACGAACGCTATTTATATCTCCTAAATGACAGATTTTCATTGGGCAAACCTTTATGAAAACGTTTGTGATTAAAAATCTGATTTACATAAAAAATATGTTTGTTCCAGGTCAGCTCCTAAATCACAGCCTTTTTTAATTTCTTCTAAAATAATTCGATGTTTATTGTTAATTTTTCTAATTTCTTGTTTTAAACAAAAAACAACGTGGTTAATTTGATTTTGAGAAATCGAGTTGAAAAATGGGAGCGCAATCGTTCTCTCAGAAACATATTCAGTTACAGGAAAATCGCCTTCTTGATATCCAAACATACTACGATAGAGAGGCTGGAGATGGATTGGAGAAAAATAATTGCGACAGTCAATACCCTGTGCTCTAAGACCATTGATAATTTCATTTCTATCTTCTATTGAAAATTTCTCTGTTAACTGAATAACATACACGAACCAACTTTTTTTCACATTCAATTGTGTATCTGGAATGTTAATATCTTCAGAATCTTTTAATTTCTCATGATAGAGTTTTGCAATATTTTCTCTTTTTGATAATATTTCTTTGATTCGGTCGAGTTGAGCAATGCCCAATGCACAATTTATATCGCTTAAGCGGTAATTATATCCTAATCTTTCATGATTTAACCAATGATCATTTTCGGCTCTTCCTTGATTTCGGTAACTTCGACAAAGTTTCTGGATCCGATAATCGTTAGTTAATATAGCTCCGCCCTCACCCGTTGTAATTTGTTTATTAGGGTAAAATGCTACTACTCCAACTTTTCCAAACGATCCAACCTTTTGATTCTTGTATTCAGTTCCCAAAGCTTCACACGCATCTTCTATAACATCCAAACTATATCGTTTTGCAAGCTGCAAAATAGAATCCATTTTACAAGGCTCACCAAATACATGCACTAGCAAAATTGCTTTTACTCTTTTTTTCGAATTTTTATTTATAAGAAAACCATTATTAACATCGACATAGCAATCTTGTTCAATAAATTCTGTAATTTTATTTGGGTCGATATTGAAATCTTCTCTATTAATATCTATAAATCTGGGAAATGCATTTATATAAAGTGCACAGTTAGCAGAAGCTATAAAGCTAAAAGGGGTTGTGATAATTTCATCATCCTCCATCACACCGATACTTTTCATTGCTAAATGAAGCGCTGCTGTCCCACTATTTACGACCACAGTATATTTAACTCCTAAATATTGAGCCAATTTCTTTTCAAATTCAATTAATTTTGGACCCATGCTTAAATACGGTGTTGCCAGGACTTCATTAACAGCGTCTATCTCATGTTTTGAAATATCGGGTCTTGAAAGTGGAATTTGTATCATAGCCTTAATAGATAAAAAATATTTAATCAATTATTTGATAAAATTTCATTTTCATGATGGTGATTGTAAAACCCAGTGTTATAAAAAAAAATACAATAAGACTAAATAATAAGGGCATAGTGCTTATTAAAATAGCTATGCCCCCCAATACTGAACAACTAATATAGATCATTAAAATTACTTTGGTTAAAGGAATACCATTTCTAACAAGATGATCATAGAAATGGCTTCGATCTCCGTGAAAGAAGGATTTGCCATTGATTATTCTTCGAATAAATGAAAGCATTGTATCAGTAATTGGAATTGAGAAAATTACAATAGGGGCGATAATATAATTAAAATTGTTTGACGAAGGATAAATAATAATCATAATGGCAACGATTAGCCCTAAAAATAGACTTCCGTTATTGCCAAGGTATATCGATGCAGGAGAAAAGTTGAAAATTAGAAATGCTGCACTGCTGCCAATTAGAGCCAGTGATAAAATAATTCCTCCAATGTTGCCTGTAGTTGCAAATAAAATAAAAAAGAAAGTCGATGCAATCAATACAACCCCTGAGGCTAAACCGTCGATACCATCGATGAGATTTAATGAATTACAGGTGATGACAACGACACAAACTGTTGTAATTACTTTCAAGAGTGGACTGGAAATGAAATTGAAATGAATTCCTAAAAGTGCCATGATAATACCAATAACAATCTGTGTATATAATTTTAAACCTTTAATATTATATTTATCATCAACAATTCCAATTATTAATATTAAAATAGAGCAACTGAGAATGCTAATAATAAATTCTAAATCAATTATATTAATTAAAAGACTGAATATCAACGTAAATGAAATCCCTAAAAATATAGCCATACCACCTAAATTGGGAATAGCATACTTTTGGGGTTTTAATTTTGCCATTGGATGATCAAGGGCATTAACCTTTTTTGAAAACCAGATCATAAATGGAGTTGTAAATAATGTAACTATAAAAGAAAAACCGAAAATAGCAAACGATTGCCACATTTTTATTACTGCCTTATGTTTTTTTGCAAATAAATTGAGATATCAGAATGTTTCGCTTATTTATAATTGAGTAATAGATTACTGGTACATTACTTTCACCAGGTTTTTTAATTATTATTCAATTATTCTTTTTTTGAATCATCACAATCATTAGGTTTTTGATAACGCGTAACAATATTCTTTTCTCGCCATTACTGCGCCAGGTTTAAATATGTTGTGTCAATGTATTGTAATTTGCAGGGCGATATTCATTCTCTTTCAATTTAGGACTGGGTTTATATTCTTTAATTATAGTTGCAATTTTTTCAATTAAATGAATTCGGTCAGTTTCTACGGCATAATTCTTCAGGACATTTATGCTTTCATATAATCCCTTTTGATTTGAAATCATTGGCCTGCAAACGAGTAATTTTTTATCTAAAATATATTGAGGATTTTCATTATCATACCAGAGTTCCTCATGCAGCTTTTCACCCGGACGCCTGCCAATAAATTCGATTTTTATATCACGTCCTGGCTTATAACCATAAGAAGAAATTAGAAACTTAGCAATATCCAATATTTTTAGTGGCTTCCCCATATCCAATATGAAAATCTCACCACCTTCACCAAGCATTGCTGCTTGCAAAATCAAGTGTACTGCCTCTGTTATTGTCATAAAAAATCGTGTCATTCTTGGCTCAGTAACTTTTACGGGTCCGCCTGCTTCAATTTGCTGCTGAAATATCGGTATGACACTTCCATTGCTTCTTAACACATTACCAAAGCGCACAATAATGAATTTAGTCTTGCTTTTATGTTGATTATTGTAAAAAAATTGATTTTGTAAGAATAACTCAGCCAGCCGTTTTGATGCGCCCATTATACTGGTAGGTGAAACCGCCTTATCTGTTGAAATAAATATGAATTTGTCTACTCGTGCACTAATCGCAGATAGTGCGACCTTAATTGTCCCAATCGTATTATTTTTTATCGCTTCTTCAGGGTTTTGCTCCATCAATGAAACATGTTTATGCGCGGCTGCATGAAAAATTATGTCTGGTTTAAATTGTCTCATTACCCATTCTAATTTTGATGTATCCAAAATGTTGGCGACCAGAGGATAACATTTACAACCGGTTAAAATTTTTTTTAATTCATTTTCTAACTTAAACATTTCATTTTCAGATTTATCATAAAGAACCAGCTTTGATGGATTTAATCGAATTATCTGTTTACAAAGTTCAGAACCAACTGAACCCGCGGCACCGGTTACGAGAATGATTTTTCCACAGATAAAAGATTTGATTGCAGATATATCCGTCTCAATAGGCGTCCTATCTAATAAATCTTCTATCTTTACATTTCTGATATGACTTTCTTTCGCCTTTCCCTGCATAATTTCTTTCAAGCCTGGTAATGATTTAAATGGGATATCACACGCTACACATTTTTTAATGATTTCCACTAGTTGTTCTTTACCAGCCGATGGTATGGCAATAAGAATTTCGTCCACTTTTAATACTTTCGAATATTCTGCAAGTTTTTCTGTACTTCCCAGAACCGGAACATTATGAATTTCCATACCTTGCTTGTTAGGATCGTCATCTATCAGTCCAACTGGATTGTATGCTAAATTTTTATCATGTATCATCCGACGAATTATCATTTCGCCAGCGTCACCAGCGCCAATGATTAATACTTTCTTCATTTTTTGATAGGAATTTTTCACCATAACCTGTCTAAAAAATCTATGTGCGATTCTTATGCTACTCAATAATATCTGTACTAATAGCCAATAAATAATAAGAACAGAACGCGGAACCATTAATGATGTGAAGATCTTAATGACAATGTAAGCTGCGATGCAACTGAAGGTTGTCGCTTTTATAATAGCGTATAATTCTTCTAAACTTACATATTTAGCAAAGCTTTGATAAACTTTAAAATAGAGTAGAAAAGCTATTGTTGTAATAAAAATTATTGCAAATGAATAAAACGCATGATCCAGTATGTGTATAGGAATAATGCCTTCAAATCTAATAAGGTATGCTAATAAATACGAGAGGCTTAATATTGAAGAATCTAATAAGATTCCTATAATTTTCTTTTTCATATAACTACCTGTCGTTTTCTTTTCTTTTTCTTGCCTTTTTCATCATAATAATTATAATATTTAGTATCTAATTCGACATTATTCAGGACGACACCAATTATTTTACCCCTCTTTTTTATTAAATTTGAAGCTCTTGTTATTTCCTCCTCATTACTTCTTCCAGCTTTAACAATAAAAATAATTGCATCTACTATTTTTGCCAGAACAATGGCATCAGTAACAGGAAGCACTGGCGGAGAATCAATTATTACTAGATCAAATTCTGATTTTAGCATATCTAATAAATTTTTCAAACTATTAGATGATACAATAGCAGAGGGGTCTAAAGGCTTTCGACCACAGGTTAACAATGTTAAATTTTTTAGGTTTGTTTGATTAACTATATTATTAAACAAAAATGTCAAAGTTCGGTTACTCTTTTGCTCGCTGTCTAATGTGTAATCACTGAATATATTTTCATCGTATTCATCAAATGATTCAACTAGTTCATTATTAGCGGAAGCAATTGCAAAGTTATCGTCTGCTTGATCTTTTTCTATTTGTTGTTCCTCTGCCAATAAAAAGTCTGTTAAGCCAGGAATTTTCTTTTTGGCAAATAGGACATGTTGAACTGGTTTCCTGAGATCAGTGTCGACAAGCAGTGTTTTTAATCCAACCTGTGCCATTGAAATCGCAAGATTAGCAGAGATAAGCGACTTCCCATCCTGTGGAGTTGGACTTGTAATCATGATGCTGGCAAGAGGTGTATCAACTCGCATGAATTGAATATAAGTTCTCAACGAACGAAATGATTCGACAAATTGAGATTTCACAAGATGCATATCAATGAGTTTATACCTTTCGTCTTTGATACCTTTTTTAGCATTTTGTTTTGCTTGTTTATAATAGCCGTCAGTTGCAACATCTTTAAAATTAACTGCAGGTATTGAACCGAGCACCGAAAATTTGCCATATTTTTCCAGGTCATCAACCGTCTTTAGCGTGTTATCTTTCTGTTCTAAAAACAGTGCAAGCCCAACGCCTAAGATTGTGCCGATTAAAAGACCAATGATCGTATTTAGCACTTTTCTCGGTTTTATGGGATTTTTCGGTAAAATGGCAGAATCAATTGTTCTGATATTGCCTATTTTCTCTGCGTCAGCAATTTTGGCTTCCTCCCTTTTTTGAAGTAATGTGGTATAAATCTGGTTATTAACTTTCAATTCACGGGTCAGTTGTGCCAGTTGCATCTCCTTTTCTGGCACTGTAACAAGGTGTTCATTGTATTTCTCTATTATTTTTTCTAAAGCATCTTTCTGGGCTCCATACGTTTCCAGTTCTATGTCTAAAGAAATTAATTCTTTTAAATAATTATGGATTTGGGATAACGGATCAACTATATTTTCTCCTTGTGTAATTTTAAGTGTTTCTTGTTTAAGGCTTTGTTTTGTTTGTTCTATTTGTTTTCTTAATTTTAATATTTTAGGGTGGTTATCAGGATAATTTTGAACCTTCAAAGTTGTATGTTGAACTTCAAGGTCTATTAGTTTTTCCTTTAATTTTTGTGCCCAGGAACTTGTTACTTTAGTAATTGAGGGCACTAAATCTTTTCGTTCATCAGCCAGTTTCTTTTGAATAACATCATAGCGTTTTTTAGTGGCGTCATACAAAGCTTTGGTACGATTATAAATGACCTCTGCCTCCGTAATTCTCCTGAATATTTCTTCAGATTCCTTTTCAATATAAGTGACTTTACCCGTCTCTTTAAATTCTTTAAGTACCATTTCCGAATGTTTAAGTTGCTCTTCAAAAACTTTTAGTTGTTCTTCAATCATATTTCGAACATTTGATGTTGCTTGCCTTCTAACACTCATATTTCTTTCTTTTAAAACTTCGGCAATGGTATTTGCTACTACCACAGCCGCTTCCGGTGCGTACGCCTCTACTTTTATTTGAATTACATTTGAATTAATCGACGAGTTTGTTGAAATATGTTTTTGAATTTCTTTTGTAATGTATTCGTCCTCTTTAAAACCGGACTCCCTTTTATTAGGTAAGGGATACGTTTCGATTATTGATTGGGGTAAAGCCTTGAAAACATCTTTTGACAAAGAATAGCTTTTAATCTCCTTTACCTGGTCATTTATGATACTCTTTCCAAAGCTCGCTTGAAATGAAGGGGTTAGCGGTAACTGCGTATAATCTTCATAAATAATCATCGTTGTTGCTTCATATATGGGAGCAGAGATGTAATTATAGATCGTGATCGGAATTAGCACTCCTATTATACAACTTATGATTAACCATTTTTTTCTGTTTAGAGCTTTTAGTGAATAATTAGCACTGTTATCCATAATTTTTCCTATTAATCAATTTTGCTATAATAATACCATGCCTGTGCAATGATTGCTATCTGAGAAATGATCCTGATCATTGTTTGCACGGTATACCATTTATTACGATCTACTGTTACTGCATCACCGGGCTGTAAAATTGGTAAGGGTTCATAATTTTTATTTTTGAGATATTTTTTTAAATTTATTTTAATAACACGACCAGAATATTTGTTAATAAAATCTCTTTGCGAATTAAAATTAGATGAATCTTTCAGAGCCAAACTTCCAATTTTCCCACGCGTAAGCCTTATATTGCTAATGTTAGAATATTCAGTATAGCCTCCAGCTTTGGAGATAAGTTCTAAAACATCAGTGCCATCAGGCACAAAATATTCACCAGGACGTTTTATTTCTCCCCAGATATGTACTACAATTTCTAATTTCGGCTCTTTGCCTAAAATATATTGATCCTTTTCCACTGTCTCTTGCTGTGCAAAACAGGGAATCAATAAAAGGCTGAAATCGAAAATTATTATTGAAATAACTTTTTTTAATATCATATTGTATTTCCCACTTTTCTTTCTTTTTGATAATGCCGACTAACTGCTTCGAGTAGCCTGTTTATTTCTACGATTTGTATGGGTTTCAATACACAATAAAAAACACCCGCTTGAATAAATTTTCTTATTGTTTCAAGTGAATTATCCTTCGTTAACACAACGATAAGTAACCGTGGTCGTATCTTTTTTATAATTTTTATCAAATCTGTATTAAAGTTACCAGAACTGTCTAAGTCCAATATTAATAAATTTATTTCCTGTTCCATAATTTTTAATATGGCTTTAGTCGCTGATTTTTCTATTAGGGTGGAGTAATCATTTTCTCTTAAAATACTGCTCATTTGATTTATAATAAGGAGGTCTTCTGATGCAATTACTACTAATTTTTTAACTTTTTTCATTCAAGACTCCCAAAGTTGGGAAGGTTAATCGTGATTAACTCATTATCGTATACCCAACGTGACCAATCCGCAATATGATTAGTTGAAGGTTGATTTTACAAAACACATCGTAAAAATCCAATAAGGAATAGTGGAGTAATTGATTAATATTTAAATTGCTAACATTGTGCCAGGGGATATGGAAAGATATTTAAGGAGTGCTAACTTATTAATAATAGATCAATTAATGAAGTTCAAATACTTATTAAATATTTATTCATAAGACGAAAAAAGTGTTTAATATTTGTCACACATTTAATTAAATATATGATAACATTATAACAATCAATTTTTTATTTCAATGTGACAAATAGTAACCAATTTATATTAATGGGACGGGATAAAATAAGTTACCCGTTTTAACCTCATAAATCTTTATCTTTTAGTATTGTTAAAATTTGCAATATTCAGGTTATTTAATCCTGCTCCCTAAATTTGTATTAAGCGGTATATTGTTCTTCTACTAATGCCGGCTTCACGAGCAACTTTTGAAATATTGCCGTCGTGCTTTTTTAATAAATTATCAAAATATTGTTTATAAAATTGGATTAAGTACCTTTCTCTTGCTTGTTTAAAGTTCAGATTTTTGCAAGTCTCTTCAACAAAGTCAATATTATTTTCAATTATATTTTCAGGTAAGTCAGCTACGCCAATCATCTCCTGATCAATCAATGACATAGCTTGTTCAATTATATTTTGTAACTCACGTACATTACCGGGCCAATCATATTTTTTTAGATACTTCAACGCGTCGTTATAAATTCCTTTTACTTCAATGTAACATGATGGATTAAACTTATTAATAAAATGATGAACCAACAATGGAATATCTTCCTTTCGCTCCCGAAGCGGCGGGATATAAATTGGTACTACGTTTAGTCTATAATAAAGATCCTGTCTCAATCTTTTTGCTTCTACTGCCTTTTCAGGATTCCAGTTTGTTGCGGAAATAATACGTACATTCACATTTATTGTCTTCATGCCACCGATTCGCCTGAATTGGTGTTCTTGAAGAACTCGTAATAACTTTGCTTGCAGGTTAGGTTCTAATTCTACTATTTCATCAAGAAAAAGCGTACCCCCATCAGCGAGTTCTATCATGCCAGGTTTAGATTTAACCGCACCTGTAAATGAGCCTTGTTCAAAACCGAAAATTTCACTTTCGAGTAAACTAGCGGGTAACGCGACACAATCCAATGGAATAAACGGCTTATCTTTTCGATTGCTAAGCAAATGCAAGCTCCTTGCAATCAATTCTTTGCCTGTTCCTGATTCTCCATAAATCAAAACATTTGCATCGGATTTGGCAACCCGATATACCCGTTCGGCAACATCCATAATGACTTTGCTTTTGCCAACAACATTTTCTAAATAATATGTCTCTTTGGTTTGTGTGTTGAGGGTGTCATTTTCATCTTTTAGTTTTCGATGGTCAATTGCCCGATTTAGAACAGCCTCCATCTGTTCAGGTGACACCGGTTTTTGAAGATAATCATAAGCTCCTAATTTCATTGCTTCAACTGCTGATTCAACCGTCCCGTACCCAGTAAAAAAAATGACAGGAATATGCGGATCAATTTCTTTAGTTGATTTCAAGACGTAAAATCCATCCTGGTTTGGCATTTTCATATCGGTTAATATGACATCTGGTTGTTCTTGTTGTACAAATTTGATAGCGTGCTCTCCATTTTGAGCGGTAACACAAGTAAAACCCAACTCCTTGATCATTTGCGATCGATCATCCAAAATCTCAATTTCATCATCGACTAAAAGGACTTTATACATTATAGATCACTCCTTAGAGAATTAATAATTGTACGGTTTTTGAAGTGAACTTGTTAACTGATTTAGGATTAAGCTTGCTGTAAGACGGAGGGTGTTGGGCGAGGGGATTAGAGCGAATTTTGTCCGACTCATGATCCGAAAACGCCGTACACACTACGCCCTACTCCCTACGTACCATGTCCAACGATATCCAATTACTATTTTAATTGTGCTGTCATTAAAACTAGTTAACCTCAAACTGAACAATAACAGCAGTCCCGACATTAGGTTTGCTTGCTATTTTGATCGTCCCCCTATTTTCCTCGATAATCTTTTGGCATATTGTCAAACCTAAACCTGCACCTCTTGATTTTCTTTTCCTGCTAAAAAATGGATCGAAAATTTTTGTTAAATCTTTTTCCGGTATTCCTATCCCACTATCTTTTATTTTGATTTCTATTAATTCATTTTTTATTATTTCGGTGTCAATAGTAATTTTTCCTTTTCGCTGAATTGATTCAACAGCATTCAATAATAAATTTTTAAAAACAATTTCAAGACCAATAGCATCGCCATGAATTATGGGTAAGTTTGGTTTTAGATTTGTTTCTAAAAATATAGCCTCAGTAAAATAATCTGATAGTAATTCAATAGCATTGAGAATTATTCTGTTTATGTCAACAGGTTTTAAAGTTATCAATCTTGGTTTTCCATAATTTAATATATCTTCTGAAAGATTACTGATGCGAGTAACTTGCTGCCTTATTTTATTTACATAGCCCAATAATTCTGAATTTTGATTATTTTTTAATAGGCTTTTTTGCAACAGAAAAAGCTTATTTTGTATAATATCTAAGGGATTATTGATCTCATGTGTGAGTGCTGCGGTAAATTGACCGAGCGTGACCAGCTTATCCGCTTCAGCCAATTGCTTTGTAAGTCTTTTTTTCTCCATTCGTGCTTTTACATGCTCTGAAATATCCTCGCAGACAACTAGTATTACTCTATCCCCGTCCGTTCCTACTACCAACCGAGCCGTTTCTTTAACCCATATCACACTTCCGTCTTTTCGAACTTTTCGAAATTCCCAATGAGCAACTTCTGTCGGATTTTGCAGCCAATTAGTAAATTCAGATATGATATTCTTTTGGTCTTTTTTATAGAAAATATCAATTATGGATTGACCTACCAATTCTTCCGCTGTGTAACCGAGTTGCTCGGCTCCAAATTTATTAACTGAAAGAATTACTCCTTTTGTATTCAAAGTAAAATACATAGATAGATTTTCATCGTACAGGATTCGATATCGTTTTTTGCTTTCTACCAGTGCTTCTTCTGCACGCTTCCTTTCGGTAATATCTATAGCAAATCCTCTTAAACCTGTTGCTCTTCCTTCATTAATAATCGGGCTGGAATAAGTAATAATAGGGAACGTACTCCCATTTCTTCGTTGTGCTGTATATTCTTCACCACTTAAATTTTCTCCGTTCAACACCCTGCGAATATCCTTCTTAATACGATCGTGATCTTCTGGAATGAAAAATTGGACAACGTTTAATCCCTGTATAATGTCCTGTATCGTATACCCAAATAATTCTAATCCATGAACATTGATAAATCTGAAATTGCCTTCCGCATCCATCTCAAAAACAGTTTGTTGTAATAAATTAGCCAATTCCCTGTACTTTTTCTCTTTGGCCCGTAATGCTTTTTCCGCCTGTAATTGTTCCGTTATATCCAACACTACGCCAATAGTCCCTTGCAATTCGCCTTTTTCATTCATCCACGGCGAAGCTGATACTCTAATATTTATGAGCTCCCCGTCTTTGCGTTTCACGATTAAATCGTACTGACTGGCAACGCTTTTTTCTCTTTTGGCTGTCTCCTGTAATATGTTTTGAAACTGTTCTGATGGGACAAAATCACGTAGGTTCATCCCAATAATTTCTTTGCAGGAATAGCCAAAAATTTTACAATAAGCCGCATTGGCGAAAATGATATTCTCATCAGGATCAACAATTACCAATCCTTCCTGAAGCGTTTCGACCAGAGTTCGGTATCGTCTCTCACTTTCTTGCAGAGCTTCCTTCACCAGATTTCGTTCGGTAATATCTTCTGATGGTAAATTATTACTCAAAATTCGGTTGGAGTTGTCGTGTATTTTACTCATGCTCAAAGTGACCATTAGCTGTTTTAAATGAAAGATGTAACAGCAAAGTTATAATAAGACGTTGTTGAGTCAGATTCATGAGACAGATGTCGAAAAACAGTATGAGAAATTTAATCGGAATTACAGCAGATGGCGCTTCTGAACCTGAATTTTAAGAAAAAATAACTCCAAAAAAGAAATTTCATATACCAGATTATCTTATTCAAAAAGTCGCAGCCAAACAGAAGGAATCATAGTAATAACTAAGAAGTTGCACCTTATCTAAATAACAAATTTCCAGTTTACCAGTAGTGAGGGTAGATATGAGTCACCATCGCCGTAATATCTACAATCCATAATAGCTGTATGATTACAGCAAGTAGAAAGCTGTAAACCGTAAGAAGCGTTCAATTAAATTAGTGTAGTTAAATAAATTGCGATTTTAAAAAACAATAATTTTAGTAACAATATTTAGTTAATCATTTAATAAGAATCTTCATAAATTAATTTATGAGTAAATTTATTGTTTATAATATATTATAAATTTTATAATAATTAAATAATCTAAAAATTTTCTCAAATCATTTTATTTAGTATAAAAATCTCAAACTCGTAAAATATAATACAATATATTATCAATGTCAAGAGAAAAGTTGAATTTTGCTGTTTATTCTTAGTTAATTTTAATATAAGACATTATTCATTTTATTTTTGACTGTGGTCTTTTTTGCCAGCATTTTTATGTAACGATTGTATTTCGCTAACGTTCCTTTCTCAATTTACAACTATTTTGACAATATTATTTTTCGGAGACGATAAATCCGAATAATTACATTTTAATTTAATAAATCAGTACTAAATCAAATTTCACTTGACTCTGCCAAATTTTATAATTATATTTTTTTAAAAATAACTGAATCCCAATTAATGAACAATTTAGAAAAATGAAAAATCCTTTCATATACGGCGAAGCTGTTTTAGGCGAAAACTTTGCCGATCGAAAAAAAGAACTCCATGAACTCGTCCGAGATCTTTCTGATTCTGAACGAATATTTTTGATTTCTCCCCGACGATATGGAAAAACTTCGCTGATCATGAACGCCCTGAAAGTCCTCAAATTAAAAGGAACATATACGGTCTATATTGATCTATACAAAGCCACTTCGCTCCATAAGCTATTAGAAATCTATGTTCGAGAAATCACTAGCGCTGTGGAAACGAAATTTGAAAGAATGCTGGATTTCTTCAAAAAAACGCTACCTGGATTACGTCCCAAAATTACGGTTGATCCTGATGGTACAACAAGTATTGGTATTGAATATACTGATTCTAAGGAAGATACCTTTCGATTTTTAGATAGAATTTTTGATCTACCCCAAAAATTAGCGGAAGAGAAGAAACGAAATTTTGTTGTCGTTTTTGATGAATTTCAGGAAATCAGGGAATTTAACGGTGAAGCCATTGAAAAAGCGATGCGTGCCAGTATTCAACATCACGATAAAGTGGCATACCTATTTTCAGGCTCCAAGCGGCATTTGCTCTATGATATGGTAGCAAATCGCAATCGTGCCTTTTATATGATGGGGAGAGTAATAAATCTGGAGAAGATTCCGAGAGCCGAATTTATGGATTTTATTCTTGACATATTTCAAAAAACTGATTTCTCGGTTGAAAATGGCTCAATAGAAAAAGTGCTCGATTTGGTTGAAGATTTCCCCTACAATGCCCAATTTTTTTGCCATAAACTGTGGGATGATTTTTATGATACAAAATCGATTAAGCTCAGCGAAATTGAACCAATCCTGAACCAGATCATCACTGAAAATACACCTGTTTTTTTATCGATCTGGGATGATTTATCACTTGTTCAGCGCCGACTGTTGGAGGCAATTGTTCATGCTGGAAGCAAAGAATTTTTGACCGAAGAATCTATCAAAAAATACGATCTTGCAAATATTTCGATTGCTCAAACGGCTCTAAAATCTTTAATGGAAAAACAAATCCTGGATAGGGAGAATGATGTTTATTGGTTTACGGATGTTTTTTTCAAAGAGTGGATACGGAGGAAAATTTAAATTTCACTTCACTAATTGAGGTCAAAAATGACGAAAGAGGAACTAATAAATTTTTGGGAGACATCGTCTGATAAAGATTTTAAAACTATGGAGCATTTATTTAATAGCAAAGATTATCATTGGTCGTTATTCATTGGTCATCTTGTGCTTGAAAAATTGGTAAAAGCTGTTTATGTTAAAAATGTAGGTAATACTCCCGCTTTTATTCATGACCTTTCCCGTTTAGCTGAACAAGCAAAGCTGACTCTTTCAGAGAAACAGAAGGATTTTTTAGATGTGGTCACGACATTCAATATTTAAGCACGTTATCCTGATTATAAAAAGAAATTTTACAAGAAATGTACAAAAGGATTTACAACGAAAAACATTGAAAAGATTAAGGAATTCAGATTATGGCTAAAAAGACAGATAAGAATCTAATTTACGAAATAATTTATCAATATCTCAGGGTCTTAAGAGAGAATAATTTGAATTATACAAAAGTCTACCTTTATGGTTCTTATGCTCAAGGAAATTACAAGAAAGATAGCGACATAGACCTGGCAATTGTTTCCGATGATTTTTCGGGAGATGTGATTGATGACCAATTTTTATTAATGAAATTGAGACGAAAGGTAGATTTAAGAATTGAACCCCATCCTTTTCTAATAGAAGAATTTTCTACCGATGATCCCTATGTGAAAACGATTATTGAGACAGGGGAAGAAATTTTAGAAGATTAAATCCAAATTGCTAAGGTATTTTCATGTAGCATTAGTTAATCAGGACACTATTTTCTAAACTGATTTAATGATAGCAGATATGATTTGGAAGATTGGATAGTTCCAAAAGTATATTGATCTTCCGCCATGATTGAAAAAGTTCAAAAAAGGATTTTAGGTTACATTACTCAAGGAATCTCTAAAAAATGAAGAATAAACCCATTGGCATTTTAATTTTGCCATATTTTAATACAAATAGTGAGGTACTAGAAAAAACAATTGTGCTTTTAGAGCAGTATGTTAGCCAATTCATTGTTGTAAAAGATGAACGAAATCCTTTTGATGTAAAATATTTCTTAAAAGAAATTAAATGTAAAATTCCTATTTATTGGATAAGCTATTATTCAATCGATGTTTGTCATCGTTGGTTTTTAGGGTTTGAATACGCCAAACAAAAATTTGATTTTACAACGGCCTTCATATTTCCATGCGATTTAAATTTGTCAACATTATCTTCATTAAAGCCAAAACTTGCCGAGTTCTTTGAAAGTCGATCAGGATTGACATTAGGAGATTATAATTCCACTGATCCTATAAAAACTTTGATCAACCAAAGTTATATTTTGCCATTGGTTGAAATGTTGTTTGAAAAAACAATAGCCAAAGAATTTAGATTACTTAAAAGTCCTCGAACAGAATTTTTTATATTAAAACGAACTTTTTACGACCAATTTTTAAGACATAGATATTGGTGGCCGTTTGAAGTAACTCCAGCATTAATTTTATTTGCATTACTGAATAATCATAAAATAAGTATTAAGAATTTCGGGAAAGTAACAGATGATAATTCTAGTCGTCGGAGAAGGGGGGCATTTTTTCAGCTATTTAGAAGTACTCTCGTTCTTAAAACGGAAGCATTATGGTATAACAGAGCAATTACTACTAAGCAATGGGTAGAAATTAACTTTAAAATTATTAATCTTCAAAATTTATTATTAGAAAAAATCGAAAAGTTATCGAGTAAAAATAATTAAACCATTTCTTTAAGGAAAAATAAAGTGCAAAATTTACGATTAATTATTCGCATGATATTTGGTATCATTATTCCTGGTGGTTTTTTTTGTCTAATAATCTGCTGGGGTTTGTTTGGAATCCTAGGACCTTTTCATAATTATTTGTTTAAAACAAATTTTTTGAATTTCTCTTCTTGGTTTTTAATTATAATATTAATTATACTTAGCTATATGACAGGAAATATCATCAGATTAAGTCAAACTGATAAGGTTGACAACAAATCTGCCAAATATAACCAAAAGAGAAATAGATATACATCATCATGTTTTAAGGTGCTTACTGAACTGATTATAAAATATGAGGGAGAATTAATCAATAAGCAACAATCAGAGGATCAAAAAAGAAATAAAATTAAAAAATTAAATAACTTATATAAAAAATATGATAAAAGGGTTTGGATATTTGAAAAATTTCCCTATCCGAAATGGCAGACAAGAAAAAGAATTCTATATCATTCTGAGACATATAGAAAATTTTTTGAAAAATATCCGAAAGGAATGACAGTAACCACAAAAGAATTTTTTAATTTTTGTAAGACAACTATTTCAGGATTAAATCCAGACCTTCGAGAGGAAATCTCCTATGCAGAATCTTTAACCAGATTTTTTGCTGGGGTGTATTTTGCGATCAGAATAGGTATGTGGATTGTTTTAGGTACAATAACACTCCAAATGATCTATTGTATTTTGTTCAAATTTAGTACTCAACTCTCTAACTTTGTAGTAAATCTTTTTACTTCGAACAATAGTACAATGCTTTGTGATCTAAAATTGAGCATAATCATTATTATTATAAGTATTATAATATTTGTAATCTTTTGTTGTATAAATAAAGAAATTCTTAATAGATTTAGGGGAATTCGCTTAAAAGAAGTCGATACGGTTTATGATGCTTTTTTTATAGTTTGTAAAAAACATCCAGAGATCGAACTCTAATTTCACTTCAAAAACTCCAAATTCCAACTAATGAAAAATTATCATAATTAATGAGTAGCTTGCATACTATAAATGATTCTCATGATAATATGAAATCCTCACAATTAGTTGATTTAAAAATTTTCAATAAATTTCACCCTACAATTAGCCAATGGTTTAAAGAAACATTCGATCATCCAACGCCACCACAAACCCAGGGCTGGACCCCAATAGTCCGAGGAGAAAACACATTAATCTTAGCCCCCACCGGCTCAGGCAAAACCCTGGCTGCCTTTCTGGGCTGCATCGATGATCTTTTGAAAAAACTGATCGAAAATAATCATCCAACAGGCGTTCATACACTTTATATTTCGCCGCTCAAAGCTCTCAATTATGATATTGAACGAAATCTGGAAGCACCATTGACTGGCATTCAAAAAAAGGCAACAGAATTAAACCTCAATCTGCCTGAAATTCGAGTCGCAGTCCGAACAGGGGATACGCCACAAAAAGAACGGGAGCGGATGCTTCGGGAACCGCCACATATTTTTATCACAACACCTGAATCACTTCATCTGCTGTTAACCTCACATCGGGCACAACACATTTTGCGGTCAGTTGAACATGTAATTATCGATGAAATTCATGCCCTCTCTGAAAATAAACGGGGGACATTTCTGAGTTTGCTGTTAGAACG
>SMTZ1_10002179_pt1 | contig 20729 bp, 22 predicted proteins | sample DeeMarSWOR136_30_FD_25667 | JGI IMG/M metagenome (IMG submission 25667) | reverse complement strand
ATTTTAGGATGCATAATAACTGTACCATCTATCAAAACAATATCTTCTTTTTCCTGGACAAACCTCTTTAACCATTCTTCTCTAATATTATTTTTTAAAAGAGAACCTAAGGGTCCGTAATCCCACAAGGCCTCTACCCCACCATAAATTTCCGAGGATTGAAAAATAAACCCCCGCCTTTTAGCTAAAGATATGATTTTTTGCATTAAATCTGCCATAAATTTGGAATTTATTGTACTACTCCCTGAGAATCGCTCACAGTGTCATCATTCGGTAAAGTAGTATCAATAGCTGTACTGCTGGCAGTTAAAGTAGTTTCCGTCCATTGATCTTGACCGCTGATTGTGGCAGCACTAATTAAGTCCGGCGTTTTTCCTTTTTGAGATTCTTTTGGAGCGAATTCAATCTGGAAGGAAATATTGGGAGCATCATTCAGAATTCCTTGCCCAACTTCTAAATCGCCTACTTCCCAAACCAATTCTCTGGATTGTGAATCGAAGGCAAGCTTATCAGATTCTTCCTCGGGAAAGATTTGACCTGAAAGCTTAACTTTTTCTCCTAAGGTAGCTTTTACTTTTGTATTTTTTACTTCCGAATAATAATTCTTAGCTTGCCAAGTTATTGTATAGGTAGTTGTCTCACCAACCTTAGGTGGAATAGGTCCTGAATTTCCAAAAACTTCTTCTTGAAAATAGCCTTTCTGGACAATTTCTATTTTTGATTTTACTTTATTAACGAATTCTTCTCTGGCTTGAGAAAGATAAACTTTGTTTTTAATCGCTGGATTTTTGTCTTCAGCAGAGCTAATTTCCCAATCCTCTTTCAATTCAATCCAAAACTCAACTTTTCCTTCTTCCTGGGCATCTAAGAATTGGAGAGCTGGTACTCCAGTCAAAGATTATTGAATTATCACCGCTTACAAAATCTCCGCGGTCAGACTTTATGGTTTGAAAATCAAAAGCTTCTCCCTCTAATCTGCATATCAAAAACATATCAGTTAGAGTTGTTTCTCCAATGTTTTTAAAGAAAATCTCATAGTGGAGCAAATCACCAAGTGAAGCCAGATAGGCTGGGTTATTGTTAATCTGCTGACTAATATGCAAGTCAGGCCTAACTATCTCTATACCTTTGGTTGCTTCCTTCAGTAAAACAAATTCTCCGTCCTGCCAGCTTCCTATTCTTGCCTGGAAAACTTTTTCTTCACTAACCTCACCACTAATTTTCCCAGTAATCTCAATTCTTCCTCCTTCGGCCTTATTTAAAAGGCCAATTTCCCACTCGGTTTTCTCTAAAGATCTCGGGTTAGAGTTAATAAATTCAAATTCTGAAGGATAATTAATTGTTATTCTTAAATCAGAAAGTGGGTAATCTACATTGGAAAAATAATTTAATCTAAAGGTTAATTCCTTTCCTGATTCAATTTTTGACGGAATATCAAACTCAAAGGTTAGGGGTACCTTATTGATTTTAGTAGTAAAAGTAGTTGATGATTCATAGCCAGCCTTTAAATTCTTGGGCCTGTATCTCAATGAAACTTTAGCTGTCTTAATTTCTCCCTCTTTCCCTAAAAGTCGGCCTTTAAAGCTAAAAGTTTTTTCTTCACCAGGATAAATCGCCCCGCCAAAATCATCCGAACCTTTGGTAACCCTCACCGATTCTTCTCCAACCGGTATAGAATGTTCGGGGTACTCAAAAATTAATTCAGGTTCTTCCAAGCGAGTGCTTCCATTATTTTTATACTTGACGATATATTCAATCTCTTGGAGAAGGTCTGCTTCTTCCGGACCCAAGATTTCCACTTTCAAAATATCTTTAGAATAAATATTCCTTTGGAAGAAATAAAAACCTAAAACTCCTGCTAAAATAGCTAAAAATATAATAAAAAGGGTAGTTTTTTTCATAATATATTTAATTTAGCAAATTATTTGATTTGTTCCAAGACTCCCAATAAATAATAATTGGATATTCTGTTTAATTCCTTGAGTGTTTGATTATCAACCTTTAATCTTCTTAGGATTACTAAGTCTTTCCTCAAAATAATCCTTAATGTTTTTACGGTATCGGGGCTAATTGACTGGGAAGATTTTGTCTTATCCTGGCATTCCTCTCCTACCAGTCCTCCTTCCTTTAAGCTAAAGGAAATATTTTGAGGAGTTATTTTTTTCTGGCAGATAGAACAGTAATAAAGTTCTACCTGATAGCCTAAAACAGAAAGAAGATTCCAGAGAAAATAGTAATATATCATAGAACCTAGGACTTGAGACTCGGAACTTTTATTCAATGCCTCGAAGGTTTCATTTAGAAGTTGCCAGATTTTAGGGTCAGCTTCTTCTCCCTTAAGCAGATTATCCATTAGATCAGAAATCTGATGGGCAATTTCTAATTTTTTCAGATCTCCTCTTAAATTTTTAAAGTTATTAATTAAGATAGTATCAGTTAAGGTCTTGTGGATTTTTCCCTGAATAAATTCGATTTCTGAAAGACAGAAACTTTCTAAGCCTGCTCTTAGTTTTGATTTTATTTTTCTTTCAGCTTTTGCCAATAAATCCAATTTTCCAAAATCTTTAGTGTAAATTGTAAAAATTCTGTCTGCTTCTCCACGATTAATTTTCTTCAAGATAAAACCTTGCGTTCTGTAATGCAGGAACATATTTATTTAATTAGTATGGCTTTACTCCAGTAATGTCTTGTAAAAATCTAATTTTTCTATCAGTCTCTATCTTCTCTTTGTGTGTCTTAGCTCGATTTCTTTCCACTCTTAATTCTCTTAGTCGTCTCTTAACCTCTATTTCTGAAATATGACTGCTGAATCTTGAAGGAGGGAACATTTCTTTTTCCATTTTCATTCTTTGTTGTAGAGAATACATTCTACCACCACTTCCCCGAATATATGGAGAAGACTTTTTTAATATTTCCCTCAACTGGGGCCTAGTAACTGCTTTTTTCTTATCAAAAATAGACATAATTTAAATCTTTTTAATTGCTAACCATAATTTTTGTTGCTCGACTTTTATTTCTCTTTCCACAGCAAAAACTTGTTTTGTCTTTTTTCCTGAAACAAAATCTTTGACCTTTGCCTCTTTTATAATAAATCCTTTATTTTTTTGGAGGATTTTGTTTAAATTACCTTCTCCAGCAAATCTGACTAAAATTTTATCTTTTGGCTTTAAGTTGGCTTTCTTTCTCATCTCCTGAATATTGCGAATTATCTCTCTAACAATGCCTTCCTCTTTAAGCTCGGGGGTAATTTTAGTATCTAATTTTAAAGCTTTACCAAAAGTAATTTTTTTTACATTAACCTCTTCTTTAATCAAATCTAATAATTCTTTTTCTTTTTTTAATTCATAATTCTTAATTCTTAATTCGTTTAACGGTTGCCGAACTTTAATTTTTGCCTTTGCCCGCTCAGCCAGTGCTGTAGCAACAGTGCTTCTTATCTCTCTCATCTTTTTCTCTAATTTATCATCTTTTATTTTTTTATCTACTTCCGGCCAGTCCTCTAAATGGCAACTTCTTTTCTTTCTCAGCTCCCGATAGATTTCTTCACTCAGGAAGGGAACAAAAGGAGCGGTTAGTTTACTTAGAGTTAAAAGTACAAAGTTTAAAGTTCCCGAAGTCTCTTTTAATTCTTTTTTGCTGACAGGTCTTTGAAATCTCTTCCTGGAACGCCGAATATACCACAGAGAAACATCTTCAACTAAAAAATTCTCAATTGCCCTAGCTGCACCAGCCACATCATACCTATCCAATCTCTGAGTGGCTTCCTGAATAAGATTATTCAATTTGGAAACCACCCACTTATCTAAAGTATTTTTGGATTTTGGATTTTGGATTTTGGATTTATTGCTATATGTTTTAAAAAATACAAAGCTGTTCCAGAAGGTTAAGATGAATTTTTTCAGGGCTTGGTCTACATCTTTCTCAGAAAATAGTTTAGCATCTCCCGGCTGGTTTACGGTATAAAAGTACCAACGAGTGGCATCTGCTCCATATTTTTCGATAATAGAATTTGGCTCTACTACATTTCCTTTGGATTTTGACATCTTATTTCCCTTTTCATCTAAAACATGACCTAAAGAGATAGCATTTTTATAAGCTGGCCCTTTGTTTAATAAAGTAGAAATAGTTAAAAGTGTATAAAACCACCCCCGGGTTTGATCAACAGCTTCAGAAATATAATCTGCCGGAAACTGTTCTTTTTGTAATTTTTGATTTTCAAAAGGATAATGATACTGAGCGAAGGGCATGGATCCTGAATCAAACCAGCAATCAATAACCTCTGGAGTTCTTTCCATTAATCCTTCACATTTTGGACAATAAAATTTAACTTTATCAATGTAAGGACGATGGAAATCCAAATCAAATTTTTCATTGTAGGGAAGATTTTTAAAGTCTATTTTTCTTAGTTCTCCAGTTTTAATCTCTTGTTTTTTAACAATGAGCTCAACGAATTTCTTCAAATCATAACCATAAACTATTTTTTCAAGAAAAGTTAGAGATCGCTGATGGCTAACAATTAAAATATTCTTTCCTTGGTATTTTTTGTCTATTTCTTTTATAAATCCATACATCCTTTTTTCTATATCAGAATAATTTTCTCCTTTTGGAGGAGCGATTTGAAATCTCTTCAAATAATATTCTAAAGGCAAAAGTTTTCTTTCTTTATCCCAAAATTTACCAACTTCCTTTATTGGTTTTCCATTTAAAATCCCGACATTGACTTCTCTCAGTCTCTTATCAATTTTTGGTTTCAATTTTAATTCTCCTCCTACAATTTCCGCAGTTTGTTTAGTCCTTAAAAGATCTGAAGAAAAAATTAAATCAATTTTCTCCTTTCTTAATTTTTTAGCTACCTCTTCAATTTGTTTTTTTCCTTTTTCAGTTAGGGGTGATCTAATTTTTTCTGGCCAACAGGAGGTAATATTTCTGATGTTCCTTGTGGATTGTCCATGTCTTAAAATAAAATATCTATTTTTGCTGAATTTTTGATTGATTAAATCCCTTTTTGAGCCAATGATTTCTTTATTTCCACATTTCTGACATTGCCAGATGGGTAAAGGAGTACCCCAATATCTTTCTCTGGAAAAAGACCAATCTTTAATTTCTCTTAACCACTCACCAAATCTCCCCCTTTTTAAATGAGCCGGTATCCAATTAATTTTTTGGTTATTCTCAAGAAGCTTTTTTTTGACTTTCTTTACATCTATAAACCAGCTTTGTTTAGCATAATAAAGCAACGGGGAGTCACAACGCCAACAAAATGGATAATCATGTTCATACAACTCTTCTTTGAAAAGAAGGTTTCTTTTTTTTAAATCTTCGATAATCAAAGGGTCAGCATCTTTTACCCAGATCCCTGCCCACTTTTTAACTTCTTTTTTGAATTTTCCTTCTTTATCTACAGTTAATAAAATCGGGTAAACTAATATCTTTTGGTTTTGATTTTGTTTAGTTTCTATATAACTTTGTACTGCTTTCATATCTTCTTCACCAAAGGCCGGAGCCATATGAACCAATCCTGTTCCTTCTTCTAAAGAAACAAAATCAGCTGGAAATACTGTATACGAAGGAAGCTCAGCTGGACTAATAAAAAAATGGTAATAAAGTGGTTCATAATCAAGACCGACCAATTCTTTGCCTCTGAATTCATTAATGACTTTGTACTCCTCTCCCAAAACCTTTAATCTATCTTTAGCTAAAATCAAATTCTCTCCCTTAATTTTGACTTTTACATATTTGAACTGTGGATTTACAGCTACTGCCACATTACCTGGTAAAGTCCAAGGGGTAGTTGTCCAAATTAATAAAGAAGTATCTTTGAACTTTGTTCCGCCAGCTGGCGGATTAATTTTAAATTTTACATAGATTGCCGGTTCCTTAATCTTTTCGTATCCTAAAGCAACCTCGTGAGAAGATAAACTTGTTCCGCATCTTGGACAATAAGGAACTACTTTGTAATCTTGATATATTAAACCCTTTTTATAAATTTCTTTTAAAATCCACCAAACGCTTTCAATATATTCTGTTTCATATGTAATATAAGGATTTTTTAAATCCAACCAGAAACCAATTCTTTCAGTTAAATCTTCCCAATCTTTTTTGTAATTCCAAACTGATTGCTTACATAGTTTATTAAACTTAGCTATCCCATATTTCTCAATATCTTTTTTGTTTCTCAGTCCTAATTTCTTCTCAATTTCTAATTCAACCGGCAATCCGTGAGTATCCCAGCCAGCTTTCCTTAAGACTTTAAATCTCTGCATGGCTTTGTATCTACAAATAACATCCTTATAAACCCTGCTTAAAACGTGATGAATACCTGGTTTAGCATTAGCGGTTGGAGGTCCTTCAAAAAATACAAAATTCCGAGACCGCCTGCGCTGCTCTACGCTTTTTTCGAACGTTCTATTCTCTTTCCAAAATTTCAGTATTTTCTTTTCAATTTTGGGAAAATTTATTTCCATAATTTTGTTTACATTTTTTCTGGGGCGGAAATACCCATTAAATCTAAGGTATTTTGCAAAACAATCTTAGTAGCTAAAACCAAAGCTAATCTGGTCTGAGCTAATTCTTTATCATCAGATATTACTCTACAATCTCTATAAAACTGATGAAAAATAGTAGCCAAGTCAATTGCATATTGTGGCAATCGTTGAACCTGATAATCTCTACTGGTATCTACAATAATTTCCGGTAACCTGATCAGCTGTTTTATTAAATTTAATTCGCTCGGATGATTTAACAAGGAAGAATCAAAATTCTTAATTCTTAGTTCTTTATTCTTTATTCTTTTTAATATACTGCAAATTCTAGCGTGGGCATACTGAACGTAATACACTGGGTTTTTCTCACTTTGCTCTTTAGCCAAATCTAAATCAAAATTCAAATGACTTCCATAACTTCTTGTTAAAAAGAAAAATCTGCTTACATCCGGACCAACCTCATCTATTAATTCATCTAAGGTTATATATGTTCCGGTTCTTTTTGACATCCTAACCTGTTTTCCTTCCTCAAAAAGTCTAACCAGCTGCATAATAATTGGTTTTACATTATCTGGATTATAACCTAGTGCTTCAGTAGCAGCCTTTAATCTAGAAGTATAACCATGATGTTCGGCACCTAAAAAGAATATTAAATATTCAAATCCTCTTTCAAATTTATTTTTTAAATAAGCTATATCGGAAAGAAAATAAGTTTCTTCGTGATAAGCTTCTTCTTTCTGTGCCCTTTTTAAAACCCTATCTTTATCGTCGCCAGATTGAGTCGATTTAAACCAAATAGCTCCTTCTTTTTCATAAGTTAAATTATTTTTTTTAAGAAAATCTAAAACTTTATCTGTCTCTTTTTTGTCATACAGTTCTTTTTCGCTAAACCATCTATCAAATTTTATTCCCATCCTTTCAGTGGTTTCTTTTATTTTATCCAAAATAAATTCCATTGCTTTTCTCTCGTCTTTTACTCCTTTACTTCTTAATTCATCTATAAGATGACCTTTATAACAAGGTTCTCGCCCTTCGAGTGAATTTTTCAACACCCAAATCTGTCTTCCCATATCATTAACATAGTATTCTCGATACGGTTTATATCCAGCACTTTTTAAAATATTTGCCAGAACATCTCCACAAAATCCACCGCGTCCATTTCCGATATGAAGTGGTCCAGTAGGATTAGCTGAAATAAATTCAACATTTACTTTTTGATTTTTTCCAATTTTTAATTGCCCGAATTTTTCACCTTGCTTTAAAATTTCGCCAACCTGTTCTTGTAAATATTCTTTGGAAAGAAAAAAATTAATAAAATTATTCTTTACTTCTACTCTCTCCAAAATGGGCGATTTTATGTGCCTGGCAATCTCTTGGGGGTTTTTCTTAAGAACCATCGCTATATTTGTGGCATAATCACCATAATCTGTCTCTGCCGGACGTTCCAATTCAACTTCAACCTCTTTTTTATAGAGGTTTTTGACTACTTTTTCTACTAAATTTTTGATTTCTTCCCTTACCATATTTCGGTAAACTCAGCATAACCCTGAATTTATTAAAGGGTCATTTCCTTCATTTTATCTTAATTTTTGCTAAAATTAAAGAGATGAAGGTTTTTTCTGAAAATAAAAAAGCATACTTTAACTACCAAATCCTGGAGAAATTTGAAGCAGGAATTTCTTTAACCGGTCAGGAGGTGAAATCCCTGAAAACAAGAGGAGTAAACTTAGCAGGGAACTATGTAATTTTGAAAGATGAGGAGGTCTTTTGGGTAGGAGCTAATATTCCTCCCTACCAACCCAAGAATGCTCCGGCTAATTATGAGCCAGAAAGAACAAGAAAACTTCTTTTAAAGAAATCTGAAATAAAGCGCCTCATTGGCAAAGTAAAAGAAAAAGGGTTGACTTTAGTACCCTTAAAGGTATATACTAAAAACGCTAAAATAAAGCTTGAATTCGGAATCGCCAAAGGAAAGCAAAAAGCTGATAAAAGAGAACTAATTAAAAAAAGAGAGACAGATAGAGAAATCCGCAGGGCTTTAAAAATGAGATAATGCCCTATTACCCGTACGGGTCGGGCTCGATCCCGCTATAAGCGGGATATAGAGGGGGTGAGAAGCTTAGACAGGAATTTTTGTCAAAATAGGCAGATAGAGTTGCTGGAATCTCGTTAAACTTCCAGTAAAACAAATAAGTGCTAACTTATTTAAGAAACCTGTTCTCGCCTATGCTTAAATAGGCGGGGCAGCATCCGATTTGCTGATTCTCGCTAGGCAAAAACCGGGTGTCATATTCAGCGAGATAAGGTAGTTCTTTTGTCTCGAAAACTATCTAAAAGATAGAGACAAGTGATACTAGAATTTTTGTCTGTTTCTGATCTGGTATTTCATACACCAAAACAGAATAAATCTGTAGAGATATTTTGACTAAATTGCTGGACAAGGGTTCAACACCCTTCACCTCCACAACAGGTCGATGAACAAAGTTCATCTTCACGCTTCACTAACGTTTGCGCATTTGATTAAAAAAACATTTATCAACAATCAAATAAGAGCTAAGGAAGTAAGATTAATTGACGAAACTGGAAAGCAAATGGGGGTAGTTAATTTAGGAGAAGCGCTTCAAATAGCAAGGGAGCGCAATTTAGATTTAATTCAAGTCACAGAGAAAGTTGAACCGCCTGTTTGTAAACTGGGAGATTATGGAAAATATCTCTACCGAGAAGAAAAAAAAGAAAAAGCAGCTCACAAACATAAAGGGGGCCAACTGAAAGGTATAAGGTTAAGTTTTAATATATCCCAACATGATTTAGAAACACGAGTCCGCCAAGCAGAAAAGTTTTTAAATAAGGGAAATACAGTTAGAATAGAACTACTGTTGAGAGGAAGAGAAAAAACCCTTCAAGATGTAGCTAAAGGGAAAATAGATAAATTTTTAGAAATTCTAAGAACCACTACTCAAATCAAAATTGAAAGAGAATTAAAAAGGGATTTTAGAGGATTAACTATGATTATTTCCAAACAATAATATGGGTAAGTTAAAAACCAGAAAATCATTCACTAAACGTTTTAAAGTTACAAAAACTGGAAAGGTACTAAGGAGAGCTACCGGTCTTGACCATTATCGGGCAAAAAAATCCGGAAAGAAAGTAAGACAAAGTAGAAAATGGGTTGAACTTTCCAAGAATGAAGCTAAAAAAATAAAAAAACTACTTCATTAAACATGGTTAGAGTCAAAAGAGGAAAAATTGCTCACAAAAGAAGGAAGCGTTTATTAAAATACGCTAAAGGTTTCCGTTGGGGGAGAAAAACAAAATATCGCCAAGCTAAAGAAGCCTTATATCATGCCTGGGAATATGCTTACCGAGACAGAAGAACAAAAAAAAGAGAATTTAGAAAACTTTGGCAAACTCAGATTAATGCTGCCTGCCGACAAGCTGGAATTTCTTACAGTAAATTTATAGCCGGGCTGAAGAAAAATAAAATCAGCTTAGATAGAAAAATCTTAGCTGACTTAGCTAAAAACCACTCCGAAATTTTTGAAAAAATCGTAGAAAGAGCAAAATAAAGAACTACTAAAAAAAATGCCGCGCCATAATGGATCGCGGCTTTTTGATATCAGTGACAGTTTCATTTTTGCATCTTTGTTCGCGTATCGAGAATTTTCATCCAAAGTTTATGTTTTACAGTACCAATCTCACGTAAAATCTCTTGTATTTTCTCTAATTCCTCCTTTTTCGAAAATTGGATGTCATCGAAATCATTAGAGATAGTATTGAGTTTTCGTGCTACCGTTTCGGCTCTAGCTATTAAAGCTTTTGGTGTCACTTTGCCCTCCTTTATTATTATATAATTTATTATTTTTCTGGTAAAGGTCGAATGTCAGCTTCTTCTTGAAGCTGCTTTATATTTTGAAATCCTTGTTTTTGTAAGCTTTGCTTAACTCCGATGATTAGTTTGGGAATAAAATCATAACCAGACCCCCGATAAGGCACCTTGGTCACTATGCCTTCGGCAATCCTGGTTTTAACTTTATCTACAGCATATCTTACTGCACCCCTTCTTTCCATCGCTTCCAAAGAGCCCATACCACGATATTTTTTAACCATCATATTTTCTTCATAATCAAATCCTTTTTCACCAGGTGATTCATCTAAACCAGCCAGTAAACTTCCCATCATTGTTGTTTGAGCTCCTAAAGCTAAAGCTTTAGTAATATCGCCAGGTTTGGTTACATCCTGATCTACTATATCAAGGGCTTTTATTCCACCATCAGCAATGATAGGGAAAAAACCATATTGAGGTTCTAACTTCTTTACAATTTGGACACAATCCCAGACGGCTGAAGCTTGAGCTCGGCCAGTTCCTAATTCTTGTTGAGTAATACAGGCAGCGCCCGGTCCTATTCCTACTCGAAGAGCATCGCAATATTGCGAGGCCTCTTTAATTATTTTTTCTACCATTTGGGCTGAATCTACATTTCCTAAAACCACTTCCAATTCTGGAAAGTTTTCTTTACAAAATTTAGCAATTTCTAATTGTTCTTTAAAGACTACGCTAGCATCGATCACAATACCATCAACTCCCACAGCTGCCCCTTTACTAATTCTTTCTTTAGCTAAAGCCAATCTTGATTCAACAGCAATAAAAGTTTTTAATTGTTTGTTTTCGTCTTTGGCCGCCAAAGGAAACTGTTCATTTTTCCTAATGTCCGAGTCAGTTACTAAAGCAGTTATTTTATCTGCTTCATCTATGATAATTAAAGTATCCAGATTATTCTCTCTGATGATTTTATTAGCCGCATGAAGATCGTTTCTATCAACTGTTTCTGATTTTTTACCCACAATTAACTTTTCTCTGGGTGTCATTATATCTTTTAATTTAGTTTCCATATCGTTTCGGTATCTGACGTCCCGATGAGTAACAATTCCCTTTAATTTTGAATTCAGAGTTCCATCTTCAGTAATAGGGGTACTAAAAAATCCGTGTTCCTCTGCGATATTATAAACATCCTTAATGGTATTTTGGGGAGACAAAACAACCGGATTAAAGACAAATCCGGCTTCAAATTTCTTAACTTTCTCTATTTCTCTTATCTGTTCATCAACAGTTGAGAAATTATAATGAATAACTCCTATTCCACCCATCAAGGCCATTAAAATAGCCATTTCAGCTTCGGTAACCGTATCCATAGGTGAAGAAACAAAAGGGGTTTTTAAGATTATTTTTTTAGTAAAGTGAGTTGTCAAATCTACTGTATCCCGTTCAAAATCAGGCAACCTGTTGGGGATGAGAGTAATATCTTTGTACCAGAATTCTTTATTTTGTAAGTCAGGATGCAACTTTGCCATGGGAATCTATTATTATACACCCAAGCCGTAGCAAAGGGTAGAAAAGAGAATTTATACTCTTTGACCTTCTTTTCTTAATAAAGCAATTTTTCTTTTTGTTCCGTATCGGTAGCCACCAATTTTACCATCGGATCTGATTACTCGATGGCAGGGAATAGTCTTAAAATCGGAGTTTTTATTTAAAATATTTCCCACCACTCGGAAAGCCCGGGGTCTACCTGCTAATTTAGCCACCATTTTATATGTTTTCACTTTTCCTCTGGGAATTTTCTTAACAACTTCATAAACTTTATCTTTAAAATTTGTTTTATGTTTCATGTTCCATGTTCTATGAGATAGTCATTTGCTTTTTGAAGAATTTCCTTAGCATTTTTAAAGGTTAACTGTTCTAAAGCTTTTTTATAAGGTAACCATTTAAATCCTATGTGCTCCCAGGAAATTTTAACTTCTTTTTCTTTTGTTTCTACTAGGAAAAATGTAACAAATTTCAGAATATTTTTCCCTTCAAATTTAAAAAAATATTTAATAGTTTCTTTAAAACCACTGACAAATGCAATGTTTTTTAAATTGGTTTCTTCCCCCACCTCTCTTTTAACTGTATCTCCCAGTTTTTCTCCTCTTTCAATTTTTCCTTTAGGGAAATCCCAATGGCTTTTTGGTCCCCTAAAACCAGGATAATGTAAAAGAAGGTAATAAACTTTACCTTCCTCTCTTCTAAAAATTATTGCCCCCGCTGATCTTTCTACTGGCATTATTTTTTAAAAAAATTTAATAGTTTCTCCAAAGAATTAGTATTAATTATATCTTCTTTTTCTGCCCAACCCCGTCTGGCTTGGGCAATACCTAATTCAATATATCTTAACTGGTCTTTATGATGAGCATCGGTATCAATTACCATTTTTACTCCGGCCTCTTTAGCTCTTCTGATGTTCTGGTCATTCAAATCTAATCTTTCAGGATAAGAATTGATTTCCAAAATTACGTTATATTCCTTAGCCGCTCTCAAAATTTTATCAAAATCACATTGAAATTCATCTCTTCTCTTTAAAATTCTGCCTGTTGGATGGGCAATAATATCAATATTTGGATTTTTTATAGCCCGAATTATTCTTTCTGTCATCTGTTCTTTTTCCATCTTGAAACTGGAATGAATTCCGGCAATAGCATAATCTAACTCCTTTAGAGCCGAATCTTTAATGTCTATTGAGCCATCATTTAAAATATTGGTTTCAGCTCCCTGAAGAAGTTTAATTTTTTTTAATCTGCTGTTTAATCTATCGATTTCTTTTCTTTGTTGGGCTAATTTCTTTTCATCTAACCCGTGCTCAATTCTTAAGAATTTAGTGTGATCAGAAATTCCTAAATATTCATAACCCATTTCTTGAGCCAATTTCACTAATTCAGCAATTGAATTTGCTCCTCCATCCCAATTGGAATGACAATGTAAATCTCCTTTGATGTCTTTGTACCTAATAATCTTTGGGAGTTTCCCTTTTAAAGAAGCTTCTACTTCTCCCTGGTCTTCTCTAAGTTCAGGTTCCATCCATTGCATACCAAGTTTTTTGTAAATTCCTTCTTCTGTTTCACCAGCAATCATTTTTTTACCTCTAAATAATCCATATTCTGAAAGTTTTAATCCTTTACTGATAGCAATCCTCCGGGTAGATATATTATGCTCCTTGGAACCAGTAAAATACTGAAGGGCAGAGCCATAACTTTTTTTAGGTAAAACCCTCACATCTATGTCAAAACCCTCCTCTACCCTGACAGAAGATTTAGTGGAACCCTTACCCCACACTTTTACTACTTCTGGTTGGGAAACAACAAAATCCATTACCTTTTCTGGTTTTTGGGAAATAACCAAAAAATCAGCATCGCCAATCGTTTCTTTCATTCTCCTGACAGAACCTGCGTAGTCTACTCTTTCTACCTTTTTTAAATTGTTTAATTTTTCATAAATTATTTTAACCCTTGGCAGAATCTCACCCAAAAGAAATCTTCCCTTACTTCTCTTTAAAAAAGCAATTCCTTCTAAAATATTTTTCTCAGTTTTTTCATCAAACCCAAACAAATGAGCAATTTTATGAGATTTGGCGGCCCTTTCTAAATCCTTTAAATTTCTAATGCCTAATTTTTGATGAAGTACTTTTACTCTCTTTGGACCTAATCCTTCCACTGCTGTTAATTCTTCAATTTCTACCGGCGTTTTCTTCTTTAGCTCTGCATAATACTTAATCTTACCGGTCTTTAAATACTCTTCAATTTTTTCTGCAATACTTTTACCCACACCGGGAATCTCTTCCAAACCTTCAATTCCTCCTTTTTTGTAAATTTCCTCTATATCTTCTTCTAAACTCTCTAAGGTAATGGCTGCTTTCTGATAAGCATAGGGTTTAAAAGCTACTTCTTCCATTTCCAAAAAATCAGCAATCTCGTATAAGATATTGGCTATTTCCTGATTTTTCACCCCGTTAGAAGTCTATCTTTATATAATTAAAAACTAATTTCAGACAGACTTTTTCTTTAGTTATACCCCGTTATTACAGCTCAGAAAAAATTTTTTATTAAAATTTTTTCTGTCTAAGACTTCTAACGGGGTTCATACTATTTAGGTTTTGGCATCGGATAAACCTTTTCTTTTGGTGAAAGCTCACCCTTTATCAAAAAGACAACCAACCCAGAAATTATCCCTAAAACAGCTACTCCGACAAATAGAGGAACGAAACCGAATGTTTTAGCTACTATTCCCCCGATTATCCCTGCCACTCCTGTTCCGATTCCCAAAGCTGAACTATCTAAACTCCAACAAAAAGCTTCTCTTCCTTTTTCAATGTGTCTGGTAAATATCGCTGACCAAGAAGGAATAGCAAAAGCCATTCCCAAAGCCTGAATTCCCTGGAGTGAATACATCTGCCAGGGCTGGGTAGAAAAAATAAAACCGATTGGCGCCAAAGAAGCTAAGATTGTACCAAAGACAAGTGCATAAAAATCATCATTCTCTCCTTTTGTCTTGTCTAAAAAATTAGCAATCGGGATTTGAAATACAGATTTAATGAGCCAATAAAGACCAACCGCTATTCCTGCTACTTTAGCGTCACCCCCTTTTATGCTTTCTAAAATAAATACGGCTAAAATCGGGGTTATCAAACCCCAACCAAAAAGGAGAACTAAGTCAGAAAAAACTAAGATTTTTATAACCTTGTTAATAGATTTAAGCATGGATTATTTTAACCATTATATCTCTGTCCCGAGCCCGATTATCAAAATCTAAAAATACAATCTGCTGCCAAGTACCTAAAGCCAGACGTCCATTTTCTATGGAAACCGCCAAAAAAGGATTAATTAGGGCAGATCTGACGTGAGCATAACCATTACAATCTCCCCACTTTTTACAGTGCTCATAATTTTGATTCATGGGGATAATTTTGTCTAAGATTCTTTTTAAATCCTCAATTAAACCTGGCTCATATTCAATGGTTGTAATTCCGCAAGTTGAGCCGGGAGAAGAAATCAAACAAATTCCATCTTTAACTTTTGACTTTTCAACTGTTTTTTCAATCTGGGAAGTAATATCAATGATATCTGTAAATCCTTTGGTAGATATTTCAAATTTCTGCATTATCTTTGTCAGCTATCTTATCTATTTTATTAAAAAAATTATCTTTTATTATCAATATTCCATAACGGAATATTACCACTACTCCAGCTAAAGCAATTATTAATTCTGCCCCTCTAAGAATCATTGTGAAAACAGTGGCAGTAGAAATTCCCAAACCTAAAGAGTCAAATGTAAAAGTTTGAATTGCCTCATGAGAACCCAGGGCAGTCGGAATAGGAATCATTACTGCCAAGTAGGTAAACCCCAGTATAGATAAAACAGGTAAGGCCCCAATGCTCTTACCTAAAAAGAAAATCAGAAGTCCGGTTCTGATATACATCACCCCTGCTCTAAAAAAAGAAAGTATAAAGGAAGTCCAAAAGGTTTTGTTTTTTAACCTGAAGAAGTCAAACATTTCTTTTTCTGTCTGTAAAACCACATTGTTATCCTTAATATTTTTTAGCCCGAACAGTCTGAAAGCAATCTTGGCCATGCTTTTCCTTCTGAAGGTTCGCAGATAAAAAAATGATATTCCAAGGGTAAAGAATAAAAAAACTCCTCCAAAAATTATTGCTAAATTCATTGGAGGAAAACCTATCATTAAAAGAAAAATAAGCACACCAAATAAAATAACAACTAAGTTAGCAGTCCATTCTAAAATTCTGTCAACGATGACTGATGTTAATCCCTTTGTCCAGGGAACATCATTGTTTCTTTTTAAGATATAACTTCTAAAAATTTCACCACCCCAAAGTAAAATAGGAGCCAAAAACATTACTGAAAAACCAGCCAAAAATGGTCTGAAAAGAGAGAAAAAAGAAATCCTTATACCCTCTCCCTTCAGAATCTCCTGCCACTTCCAGTTACCTATTAGCATTATTAACAAGGTTAAAACAAAGATTACCAAGCCGTCCCTTCCAGTAAAGACTAAAAAGGAATTTTTTATCTCCTGCCAACCTACTGTTTTAGCAATCCAAACAAACAAACCAATACCTACCAGGAAAGAAACTATTAATAGGATAAATTTCTTCATATTATAAGCCGTTTTAACATTTTAGCATTTTCTACGGCATATCCCATAGCATCATTGTTAAAATATACATATATATTAAGGTTCTGTACTTGCCAATTTTTGATTTTTTTCGCTAAGTCCTGCAATTCTTTTTTTGTATAATTGGAAGTGAATAAAACCTTTGAACCATGCATTCTTACATATACAAAATCAGCGGTCACCTCATCTGCCCGAGGATAAACAGGAGAATCAGCAATAACCCAAGCTGTATTGTATTTTTTAAGTAAATTATAGATTTTCTTATCACACCAAGATTTATGACGAAATTCAAAAGCATACCTCATAGAACCAGATTTTGTAATAATTTTTAAAAATTCTTCTAACCTATCAATATTTTCTTTGTTAAATTTAAAACTCGGAGGAAATTGGAACAAAACAGGTCCCAGTTTTTCTTTGAGGTTCAGGGTATTATCCAGAAAGCTTTTCCAAGCAGCTTTTACTCCTTTCAATCTTTTAATATGGGTAATAAACCTATTTGCTTTAACTGCAAATAAAAAATCCTCGGGAGTTTCTGAATACCATTTCTGATAAGTAGTTGGCCGAGGCAAACGATAAAAAGAGTAATTTACTTCAGCTGTTTTAAAGTGTTTTGAGAAATATTTAAGTTTATCTTTAGAAGGTAAATCTTCGGGATAAAAAAGGCTGTCCCAGTGGCTATAAACCCAGCCTGAAGTACCGATGTAAACCTTACCTTTAGACATTGTTAGCGTAATTTATTTTCAAGAAAATCCACAATTTCAGATCTAACTTCAGGAGAAGACCAAGCATAAACGTGACCTGGCGTTTCAAGGGCTTGGCCTAAAGTAAGATTCTTTCCTTCTAATTTAGCGGTTAGCCATCTACCAGGAGCTTTGAATAAAGAAGAAAACAATACCTTAGGTTCTCCCTCCACCAAGGTATCTGCTCTGCTCTTTAACTGGAGAATATCTTCTGAAGGAGGAGCCTGGTACCAAAATGGAGGTCCCACAGATAAGGCACAAAAAGAATCTTTTACCTCACCTGATATTTTTTTATAGGTTTCGGTAGCAAAAACAGCTCCATTTGAAAGACCAGCTATAATTATTTTCTTGTCAGGTGAATTTTCTACAACGAGCTCCAATTCTTTAGCTAAAACTCCAGAGGAAAAATCAAAGAAACTGAAAAATTCCCTCGTGCTAGAAATCTTTCCCCAAAAAGTATCCCTTGTTCTATTATAAGGAATGACAATTGATTTATAGCCCCAGTCATTCAAGGTTTGCTGAATACCTTCAATAATTGGATAAAAATCTTCTGCCCCCTCCAAAGGAGTATCTCCCCAGCCGCCAGAATTAAAAATAATGATGACATCGTTATCGGCAGCCATATTTAAAATCTCCTCAGGTTGCAAATCGGTCGGAACTATTTCTGGTCCAAAAAGAAAAAATAAACAACCAAAAACTATTAATGTTAATATTATTTTTTTTGATGTTTGCATCTTCGACAAAATTTATTTTCAACTGTCTTCAAAAATTCTAACAAAAAGGGGTCATCAACGATTTCTTTAATCCACCTCATCCAAAGATGATGTTGAATTTTTCCATATTTTTTCCAATACTCGAGTCCCTGTAAGAGATTTTCAACTTTATCTATTTGCTTGACAAACCTTCCTTCTTTAGTCAATCCTTTTTCAAAATCCAACCAAAGGTTAATTATCTCAGTTTTTAAATCCGGAGGTAGTTTTAAGGTAACTTTTTTCAGAGCCTTAAATTCTCTTCTATATTTATCTCTATATGTTTTTTTCTTAAGAGCTGGTGTAAATTTAGGCCAACTTTTTAAAACTTTCATTGCTTTCTTGGGGTTTTGGGGTAATAAAGGGTCATAAGGAGTCATGTCAGGAGCATAAATTTCACATAAATCATGAATTAAAGCCATTTTTATTACCTTTTCCATATTTAATCTTTTCTTCTTACCCAAGACCCAAGCGATGATTGTCATTCGAAAAATATGATCAGCTGTACTCTCTGAATCTTTGATCTGATGAACTTGCCATCCCTTTCGATATTTTCTTTTTAACTTTCCAACATCAATTAAAAAATCAAGAATATTTTTCATAGACAAGTTCAATTTAGCATATTTTTTTCAATTAAAAAAGAGAGAAAATTCCCTCTCTTTAACCCAAAATAGAGTTATTTCTAAACTATTTTATACTTTATTTTCTTAACCTTATAAGTTGTCCTTATCGGTGAAGAAACAAGAACTTCATCTCCAACTCGGTGTCCCAAAAGCGCTTTACCAACTGGTGATTCATTGCTAATTTTACCCAAAGAAGGGTTGGCTTCCAAAGAACCTACAAGGGTAAACTCATCATTCTGGCCATCTACCCGGACTAAAACTGTTGCTCCTAAATTTATAATGTTTTTTTTATCTTTAGATGGTGGTTTTATTAATTCAGCATTTTTTAAAATATTTTCTAATTCAATTAATCTTGATTCTAAGAAGTTTAAATCTTCCTGAAAGGCAAGATATTCAGGATTTAAATCTTCTGAATGCAAAATCTTGGGGGATTCACCCTTAGTTTTTGCTAGTTTTAATTGCTTAAGTTCTCTGTATTCCTTTTTTAATCTTTCTAATCCTTCTTTAGTTAGATAAAACTTTTTTTCTTCTGGCATATAGTTTGAAAAATCCCCTTGACTGAGGGGATTGAAATCTGTTTGATGAAAACTGTTCTATTTAAATCCCCTCAATGCTTTAATCTGTAGGCTAAGACACAAACAATAAAAGCCCATTTGGTACAAAATGTTATGCCGGTTGATTTGATTGTGTGATTTTTCTGAATAAACATTGATGGGATAATATTTTAACTCCTATCTTTTTTTCATTATAGGCAGACAAAGAACCTTGTCAAGATACTTTTTTAAAATCTCTTCCTCAGGACTCTTTATTTTATAAAAATCAAGGTGGGCTGTCAAGGGATAGGTATGATTTTTAAAAGAAACTTGCTGGATCTTTTATTTTAATCTTATAAAATCTAAAATAGACTATATGGTTGAAATTGATGGTTCCTACTTAGAGGGTGGTGGACAGATTTTAAGGACAGCTACTGCATTGGCAGCAGTCACCAAGAAACCCTGCCGGGTTTTTAATATCCGTAAAGGACGCCCTAAGCCAGGTCTGGCTCAACAACATCTTTTAGGAATCCAGGCTTTATCTCAGCTTTCTGAAGGAAAATTAGAAGGAGATTATTTAGGCTCAGAAGAAATTAAATACTTCCCTGGAGAAAAGTACAGAGACCGGGTCTCTGTAAATATTCCGACTGCCGGCAGTATTACATTGGTGTTGCAATCCTTAATTCCCCCATCTCTCTCAGCTCTTTCACCTATGACTATAATTTTCAATGGAGGGGCTACTGATACTTTCTTCTCACCAACCATTGATTACTTTCGTTTTGTCTTTCTGAAAATTTTAGAAAGGATGGATGTTAAAACAGAGGTTAGTGTTATTAAAAGAGGTTATTACCCGGAAGGTGGAGCTAAAATAGAAACAATAATTCATCCTGCTAAACTAAAGAGTGTAAATTTAACAGAAAGAGGACAATTAAGAAAGATTACGGCAATTTCCGGAGCTTCAGAGGTTCTAAAAGACAAAAAAGTTGCTGAAAGACAATTAGCAGGAGTAAGAGAAGTTTTAGGTAAATTAAACTTGCCCATTGAAGAAAAGATAGAATACTATCAAACTCAAAATCCTGGAAGCCAAATTTCTCTGACAGCTGAATTTGAAAACACAATAATCGGCACTGATAACCTTGGGAAATTAGGAAAAAGAGCAGAAGATGTCGGTAAAGAAGCAGCTTTTGAACTATTAAAAGAACAGAAATCCGAAGCTTGTTTAGATAAACATTTAGCTGACCAGATTCTCCCCTATTTGGCTCTGGCTAACAGTAAAAGTCAGGTCTCTGTTTCTGAAATTACTAATCATTGTAAAACTAATATCTGGGTTATTGAGAAATTTCTTGAGGGAAAATTTGAAACTAAAGGCAATTTAATCAAATGGTTTCCAAGTCGATGAGAATTATTTTTGCTAAAAATATTGGTTTCTGTTCTGGAGTAAAAAGAGCAATATTAGTTGCAGAAAAAGCTCTAAAAGAAAGGGTAAAACCCGTTCAATTCCTGGGTAGTTTAGTTCACAACGAAAATATTATTGATAAATTTTTAAAAAAGGGGGTGATTTTTAAAAAGAACTTAAAAGGAATAAAACCTGGTATTTTAATTAT
>SMTZ1_10001971_pt1 | contig 20732 bp, 35 predicted proteins | sample DeeMarSWOR136_30_FD_25667 | JGI IMG/M metagenome (IMG submission 25667) | reverse complement strand
AAAATCGATATTAGCATTTTCTTTTATCCTCCACTCTTTTTCTGAAATATAATTATCAACAACATCTCCAACATTTAGAAGCATAGCTTTTACATCTCTAAGCTTCTTATGTTCTTCTCTATATAATATGTAAGCTTTAGCAGTTTTATAATGCCCACATTCTACTAATACCTTCTCTACAATATCTTGTATATTTTCAACAGTCGGTATTTTATCAACAAATTTTTCAGCAACAATATCCACTACCTCATCTGATAACTGTTCTGCACGTTCTCTGTCAGTACCACCAACAGCTTGTGCAGCTTTAAAAATAGCATTTGTTATTTTTTCTTGTTCAAACGAAACAATTCTTCCATCTCTCTTTCTAATTTTTTCAATCATATCTATCACCTTAATGCTTTTTTGAAAGTTTGTATATCTTTAAAATGTTTATAATATGAAGCAAATCTAACATAAGCAACCGTATCTAAAGATTTAAGCTTTTTCATTACAATATCTCCAATTGTTTTACTTTTAATTTCTGGTGCGTGGAGTTCTCTAATTTCTGTTTCAATATCATTTACAAGCTTTTTAATTACTCTAAGGCCAACAGGTCTCTTTTCACATGCTTTCATTATACCAGCTCTTAGTTTATTTATATCAAACCTTTCCCTTTTCCCATTTCTTTTTATAATTATTAGATCTAAAACAGCTCTTTCATATGTTGTGAAGCGTTCGTTACATTTAAAACATTGCCTCCTTCTTCTTATCGCTTTATTTTCTTCAGTACTTCTCTTATCTATTACTTTTGATTTAGATGACTTACAATAAGGACAAAACATTAAAAACCACAACATATTGTGTTTTTCCAGATTTTAAACCACAATTTTTAAAATCGGTGAAATAGAAATTCTTTTACTGATTTATAATGATTTATATTTTACAAAATGCATTTTTAAATTCAATTAACAATATAATAATTTTATGAGGGCTTTTTTAGGAATTCCAATTCCAGATAATTTAAAATCAAAAGTAATTGGGATACAAGATAGATTTTCTGATTTTGATATAAAATTTGTTGAGTCAGAGAATTTACATTTCAATATTAAGTTCTTTAAAGAAATAGAAAATGAAAAAGTTAAGAAATATAAAGAAATTTTAGAGAAAATATCTACTCAATTTGAGCCTTTTGAAATAGAAATTTCAGGTTTAGGAGCATTTCCTAGTAAAAACTATATCAGAGTTATTTGGCTAGGAGTTAAGCAGGGTTATCAAATATTTAGATCTTTGACAGAAACAATAGAGAACTCTCTAGAAGCTTTAGGGGCTGAGAGAGAAGATAGGTTCATACCACATTTAACTCTCGGAAGGGTTAGATCTGGAAGAAATAAGAACGAATTATTGATATTGATAAGAAAACTAGAAGATGTTGAAATAGGTAAAATGAAAATAGATAAAATAACCTTGTTTCAATCAAAACTATCTCCTAAAGGTCCAATATATGAAGAAGTTTTTACTATAAATTTCTAATTCAATCACATTTGTATTAAGAAGTCTCTCTCAACAATTTTCTAAAATATTCAGAAGTCTTAAAATCATCCTTTAATATTTTTAACTATTTAGCCTCATTTTCCAGTTTTTCTACTTTTTTTCTAATTTCTTCAAGTTTTTCCATTATACCACTAACAGTAATTACTGATTAATACTTAAATACATCACCACCTAAAGTGGTAAATCAACTTAAACTTAAAGAAATTCTGTTTAAAATTATGAATATTCTAAAGATTTCAATTATAGTAGCTATTCTTGGTATAATATCCTTATTTTTTATTTCAAGAATATTAATTGAAAAAACAATAGAAATTTCAAAACTTGAAATAGGTCAGATAGAAAGGATAAGTGGAATAGTAAACTCTGTTTACGTTAGTAGAGATGATCACGTCTTTCTAAAAGTTGCTGATAAAACAGGAGAGATTACTGTGATTGCTTTTAAGAATTCTAATATTGATGAGGCTTATGATTTAGAGTTAGGTGAAGAAATATTGGTTTTAGGAAGGGTAGATGAATACAATGGAGAAATAGAGATAATAGCTAAAGAAATAAGAAAGATTTAAATGTGTTTGAATAAAAGGGATTAATATGGGCAAAAAACTAATTGTAGGCAATGCTAACTGTGAGCATGATAATACAGAAGATATAATAGATGCTTTAGAGGTTGTAGGAGATGTTTATGCAGACAGGTTTGGAACCCCATTATCTAAAGAGACGTATACGGGCAAAGTTTTTATTGAGCCTTCAATTTCTATAGAAGAGGCCAGGAGCTTTGTAAATATAGTTATAAAAAAATTTGATGCTTCGGGATTAAAAGTCATATATGTTTAATGATTCTTTATTTTTCTTTTTATCTCTATATATTTTAATATATCTTCTATCTTAGTTTTTCCTTTATCAGACTTTAATCTAATTAATTTTACTCTAAAGCCAAACTGATCTATATTTCTTACATCTACAAAGAAATCTAAGTAGTGATCTACAATATTGGAAACGGAAAAAGGATTTAGGTTTAGAGCCTTAGAAATACCTCTAATATGCATTTCTCCTCTTTCTTTAAGTAAATCTAATATTCTTGATATATTTTTTACAGTTTTTTTATGAATTCCAGAGCCCATTCATAACACCTGTTATATATAGGTTCTGTTCAACTATATAAAGCTATTTTTTATTGCCTTTTAAGTTATTTGTCGATATTTTTTATTATTTTAATCGTTAAAAGACGATTTTTTCGTTCACGTGAATATTAACAAAATCTTCATTTTTATTCATATGAATATCACACTTAATCCACACATTCTACACACATATATCAATATATTCACGTGAATAAATATAATATATGTAACATAATATTAACTTCACGTTACCTTCACGCGTGAACATATGAACTTCACGTGAATATAATATGAAGTTCACAAAATCTTCACGTTAAATAACTCACAAATCTAAATTTCACGTGAATATTAAGTAACTTCACGTTAACTTCATAAAATAATTCATTTTACTTAAAAAACCTTCACGCCATGTTCACAAAACCTTCACACGTGAACTTCATCTTCACGTGAATAATAGAAAAGTTTAAATATATTCTTCACGTGAATATAATCTGAAGACTATGGATGAAAGATTTTCAAAATGGGGATGGAAAGAAAATCCGTTTGTTCTAAAAATTGATCCAAAATTATTTGTAGGCTATGAAGAGCAGGTAAAGGCAGCCTTAAAACACATAGAAAATAAGCACAAAGTTGCTCTAATAACAGGAAGAACAGGATCAGGAAAGACCACGTTCCTAAAATGGGTTGAAATGAATTATGATGCATCAAAATTATATGTTAGTAAACCCCCAGAAAAGCCAGAGGAATTCATTTCTTTATTCACAGATTTATTTGGGTTTAGTTTTTTTGAGAGGTTACTAAGAAAAAAACCAAATTTATACAGCCTGCCAGCTTATATAAATAAAAAATTAAAAGCTAATCATCTAGTTTTCCTTTTAGATGAAATTCATGAAGCTAACAAAGATGTTTTAGAGTGGCTAAGAGTTTTGACAGACCAAATAAATAATGTGAGTTTAGTTATGGCTGGTATGCCAATTATAGAAGAAAAATTATCAGATTTAGAAACTTTAGACCAGAGAATAACAACAAGAATAGCGTTGATATCATTAGACAAAAGTGAGACTAGGAAGCTTATCAAGAAAAGAATTGAAAATGTGGAGGGAAGAGGGGTTTCGCCATTTACAGATGACGCTCTGGATAGAATATATGATAAAACAGGAGGTTTTCCTAGAGAGGTTTTAAAACTGTGTGATAGATTGGTTAATTCTGCTTTAGAAAAGAACCTAGATGTTATAACTTTAAAGAATATAGAAGAACATAAGGAAATAGAGCTTCCAAAAATGAGACTTGAAGAACCTGTAGTTACTTTTATGCCAAAACCCCCTTCTGAGGAACAATTGAGAAATTTGCCTTACAAACAAAAAAAAATCTTAGAATTATTATCCAAGAAAGATTGGCTTACACCTACAGCAATTGTCGAAGAATTAGATATGAAGGGGTATAGATCTAAAGGTCATGCAATAAGATCTGTTAACAATATTCTAAGAAGGCTTATGCTTGATGGATATGTTCAAAGAGAAGCTAGAGGAAAAGCCTTTATGTACGCTTTAACACCTAAATTAAAGACTTTGTTTGTTGAAAGCTAAAATAAACGATTTTCATTCCTTCTGTTTGCATCAGCTACATCTGATAAAGCTAAAAAAGCTTCACCAACAGTTTTACTACCAGTTAATTTGCAAAAGTAACTTGTAGGAGCTACAAATCCACCTTTCTTAGTTTTTATATAAGTCTCTTCCGGATTTACTTCTCCACCTATTGCATAAGGAAATGCTTCTGCAAACCCTCTAAGTCTATACATATTTATCTATTAATTACTTATAAGTAACTAGTATTTAAACTTATCATTTCTTGGTAGTAAATAAATTGATAGTTTTATACTATTAAAAAACTATCTTTCTTTTTATTTCATTTTTATTAAATAAATTCTATGAAAAGACTCATTATTATGGTAGGTTTACCTGGTTCTGGAAAGTCTTTTGCTGCAGATACTTTAAAGAAAAGATTTAAAGCAGAGGTCTTTCATAGCGGAGATATAATAAGAGAAGAAATTAAGAGAAGAGGTTTGAAATATACACCCGAAACAGATGCTTTAATTGCTCACTGGTTTCACACTAGTGGTAGAGAAAAATTATTAATTAAAATAGTTTGGGATAAAATAAGGAAATCTAAGAAAAAACTAATTGTTATAGACGGTTTAAGATCCGATAAACAATTAAAATATCTAAAGGACTATTATAAGAGAAAACCAGTTATTATTTTTATAAAAACTTCTTTCAAAATTAGAGCTAACAGAGAATTAAGAAGAGGAAGATTCGGAAAACAAGAAACTATTAATTATTTAAGATACAGAGAAAAATTAGAAAAAAGACATGGAATATTAAAATTAATCAAAAAGGCGAATTATACAATTAATAATACAAATTTAACAAAGAAACAATTTGAAAATAAAATATTAAAATTAATCAAAAAAATTACATAAATTTAAATATCTTAATTAAAAATTATACTTAAGGTGATTTAATGCCTGAAAAATTAAGAGCTAAGGATATAGTTGGTAAGGTCATAGTTTCTGAAGATACTGGAAGAAAATTTGGCGTTGTAGGCGATGTTAATTTTATTACAGAATCAGGGGAATTGATGAATATTGTTATTTCTGAACCTACAAGACAAGCATTGGAATTAAAACTTTCAGAAGATGATAGAGGAAGATTGTTAATTCCATTTTCAGCAGTAAAATCTGTTGGAGACTTTATAATTGTTGCAGAAAGGGATATTGTTTAATTTAATTTTAAAAATGATGAGATGTGGAAAGTCAGACTCTTAAAGTTGGAGAAACAATAATTTCTATATTAACAATTTCTATATATTGTAGAGATTGTTTTCTAGAAAAAATACCTCCAAGCAATTTTGCTAAAGGACTTCTTGCTGAAATGTCTTCTGGTAGTGAAAAGGTTTTTTGTGATGAATATTGTAATAGAGAATGTGTGTATGAATGTCTACGTAAAATACCTTAGCTATTTTTCTTCAGGATCTCTTATTCCTTCAGGTGTTATTAAGAAAACAGTTTCTCCTTCTGGGAGATTTGGTGAATCAATCATTCTAGCAATTCTTGTATTTCCTTTTGATTTTCTTACATATAATCTATGAGTACTGAAATGTCCTAATATATGGCCTCCAATCGGTCTTGTTGGATCCCCAAATAAAATATCAGGTCTTGACATAACCTGATTTGTTATATAAACAGCTACATTATAAACATCAGCTAATCTTTGTAAAGTATGTAAATGTCTATTAAGTTTTTGTTGTCTCATTGCTAGTTCTCCCCTTCCTGTAAAATCTGCCCTAAAATTAGAAGTTACACTATCAACAACAACAAGCTTAACATTTTTTTCTTTAATCATTTCTCCAACCTTTTCAGCTAAAACCATTTGATGATCAGAATTATAACATCTTGCCACATATATGTTTTCCAAAACTTTTTTAGGGTCTAAACCTATTGTTTCTGCCATTTGTTTTATTCTCCCAGGCCGGAATGTACCTTCTGCATCTAAAAATATACAATTACCTTCTATTCCTCCTTGTTCTTCAGCTAATTGAGCATTAATAGCTAATTGAAAACCGATTTGGGTTTTGCCGGAACCAAATGCTCCGTGAAATTCTGTAACAGCTTGGGTTTCAAACCCTCCGCCTAAAAGAGAATTAAGGTTTTTACTCCCACTTGTTATTTTTTTGATTTTCAGTCTTCTTTCATAAACTTTTGTTGCTTTTTCAAATCCTATGTCTAAAGTTTCTCTAGCAACATTGATTATTTTTGTTGCTGTAATTTCTCCTACATTAGCACAATCTCCTAATTCTTTTGGAGAAGCAGCTGCTATACACATCAAATCAATATACCCAGCTTTTTTTAATTTTTCTCCTATTCTTTCCCCTACACCAGGTAAGTCAGATACATCTTTAATTTCTTCCTTCTTTTCTTTATCTACAGCAATCTTATCTTCTTCATCAGTTTTTATTTTTTTATATGCCATAAAGAATCACTAACTAAACATTTGATGTTAGATTATTTATTATTTTATTTGCCTCATTTTCTATATTAACCTCTTTTACATTGTTTGCAACAAATTCTAATCTATTAAACATTTTATTTTTTCTAATTCTTCCAACCATTATAAATTCTTTACCTAAAACATCTAAATCATTAAAAAATGAGTCTTGTTTTTTCAAAATTTCATCCATGCTCATCCCTATTAATCTTAAAGCGTTGTTTCTAAAGAACACAGCTCTTATATTACCCGTTCCATCGTCAACAACTCCTGATAAAACAATAGCTTTCGTAGGTTCAACTTTTCCATGTTGATCACATTTAAAATCATTTTCCTTTGTTACCCTACTCCCACATTCTGGACATATTTCATAAAAGAAATTAGTTTCAAATAATTGAACTAAAGCTGCCCTAATTTCTGAGAATTCACCTTCTCTTAAATCTTTAATATTTTTTCTTATCATTTTTGGAGTTTGTATTTTTTCTAATTTAGGTAAATCATTTTCTTTCAAAATCTTTAATCCACCCTTATTACTTAATCTTATTTCAACTCCACCAATTCCATTCTCTCTAGTATATCCACCAAAAACCTCTACACCAATCCCAGGGTTTAATTTGTCTATTATTTCTGTTTGCTGATCCCATAAAGATAATCTGATTGTTCCTGTTGAATCCCCCAAAATAATGCTTGCAACCTTTCCCTTTCTTCCCTTTGTCTCAAATTCTTTAGCAGGAAATATATTCACAACTCTTGCATTTAGTTTAAGATTCCTTATTTTAGGAACAATATTCTTAATTTCAAGATTTCTCTTAGTTTTAGGGAATATATCAATCCCCAATTCTTTTGCAATTATATAAGCTGCCCCTTCCTTAGAGACCAAATTTGATAGTTCTTGTTGTTTTTCAAGGATTTTCCTTTGAACTTCTTCATTTGTTAAATTAGTTTTTTCAATTATCTTTTGAAGAACTATATCAAAATCCATAAAAATCAAATTGTTTTTAAACCTTAAATTCTTTTTTTACTACTAAAAGAGTTAAATTATCTTTCTTTTAGCTTTAATAACATCTTCTAATTTGACAGTCTTCCTTTTCTTACTTTTTGCAATAGCAATCGCTTCAGAAGCTATATCAGTTATTATTTCTTCTAATAATTCTGCAAATTCTTTTACAGCGTCTTTACTAATCCTCATATTTGTTTTTTTTAATATTTTTTCTGCCGTGGCTAAAGGAACTCCCATAACTATGATTTATTTTTTAATAATAAATATTAATTATGGTAAACATTGATAAGTTTCTATTATTGGAGAGAAGATTAGATACTATAATAAGATTCGGTGCCAAAACTAGAATAAAAAATGAAACTGTAGCTGAACACTCATTTCACACAGCCTTGTATGCTATGATTTTAGCTGATATGGAAGAGAATTTTGGAAATAGAGTCAATAAAGAGAAGCTTCTAAAAACTGCTTTGTTGCATGATCTAGAAGAATGTCAAACTGGAGACATAATATATAATTTTAAACATGGAGATGAAAAGTTATCAAAACAAATAAGCAAATTTAGCTTAAAGTTCTTTGAAAGAATTATGAAAAACTTGCCTGAGAAAATGTCTAAAGAATATATAGATTTATGGAAAAATAGTAAAGATTTGAATACTATTGAAGGGAGAATTATGGAAGCAGCAGACAAATTAGAAGGGTTATTATACTCTAACCAGGAACTCTCACTTGGTAACAGTTCTTTTAAAGACGTTATAGATGTTTATATAAAACAGTTAAAATCATTAAAGTTAAAATCGGTTGATATTGTACTTGAAAAAATCAAAGTTTAATAACTCTCACTTATATTTTAGACCAGTGAGAGTAAAAAATCACCTCAAATCCAATATTGAAATAAAAAACATATTTTAGATAATAGTTAAAATTAAATATATGTTCCAATATATATGGAAAAAAAGATAATAAATCAAATATATAAAATTTTATATCTAATAAAGAATATATAATACAAAAGATAGGATACATTTAAATAAGTGTTTTTACTAAAAATTTATATAAGAAGAGGTGTGAGAATGAGACAAATACAAAAAAATATCTTTGAAACATTGTTTTTACATCCAAAACCTGTTAAGATGTTGACTAGTTTGAAAAAAGAAGACATACAATATGCAACCCAAGTTTCAAAAGTTGTTGATTGTACATATTCTCATACTGTAAAAGTTCTTGACATATTCAAGAAATTAGGTTTAGTTGTTTTCGAGAAGAAAGGAAGAATAAAACTTGTGAGACTTACTGATGATGGGTTAGAGATTGCTCATGATTTTGAAGGGATTAGAAGAAAATTCTTGAAAATGGCAAAAAGAGTTAAATCTGCTAAACCTAAAAAATAAAAACATATTCTTTTGGTCTATCTGAATAGATAAAATTATATAATAAAAATCACTTTAGACAGTTAATATTGATATCTAACTCTTTCAGAGTCTTTTTCGCATGGCATCTTGATCATTTGTTCAGATATACCACTGAGTGACATATCTGTGGACTATAAAATATAAATATTTTTAAATAAGGACAGTTGATATTAATCTAGGTATTTTGGTGATTTTATGGATGAATTATTATCTTGGCTGTATGGTAGATCTGCTAGAAACGCTCACATAAGAGAAATGGCTAAAAAGGCTATATTATTATTGAAAAAAGAGGGTTCAATGGAGTATCAGGAGCTTGCTCAGGCTTTAGGGATTGAGTTTAATCAGTATAAAAAGCCTAAGAGAACCTTTTATTTTGTGATAAATCCTCTGAAAAAAATACAGTTGATACAGGATAAAAGGGTTTTTGTTGATAAATCAAAGAAAAAATACAAAACAGTCTATTTTTTCAATCCAGATGCATTCTATGGATATATGAAAAGGGTTTTGGACGAATTTTTTAACAAGGTTAAAGCTGTTTAGATAAGCCAATTGTACGACAAGATATAAGATGTGATTTAACTTTTATAGTGTATATATTTTGATAATTATTTTATTAAATATATTATGTTATAGTTATTGGATATTAAATAAATTATGATATATATTTTATCATAGTATAATCATAATATATATACTATAAAATATATTATAGACATAAAAAATGGGGTTGAAGTCACGCGTCAAATGTGAGAGTTCGTGAAAATTTCCTTAGGAAAAATGAAGATCTAGAACTTTCGAAAGTCTCACAAATTCATGTTTAAATTACCATTTATGTTTTGGATTTCTTGGTATTATAAGCCATGCTATTAAATAAGCTAATATACCAGTTCCATAAGCTAATGCGAAAAATATCCAAATTAACCTGATAATGGTTGGGTCTATATCAAAATAGTCTCCTAAACCTCCACAAACCCCACCCAAAATTCTGTTTTTCCCAGATCTATACAATCTTTTTTTCATTTTAAATTCTAACCAATATTTAACATTTTTTTAATAAATATTATTGCATAACCTAATACAAGGAATATTCCCCATAGATTCAAATATAGAAAAGTTGACACACCTGTAATAATTATATTACTATTAGCATAAATATTGATTAAATTAAGCACCCAAGTTGAAATCCAAATTGCAAAAACTACACCTATGCTGCTGATGATTGGTGAAACTATCCAATAGGTTTTTGGCAATCTTCTAGAAAGATAATTGCTATATCCAAAGAAGAGAAAAGCAGCAAAGAACCATTGAAGATTTGTAAAAAGAAAGTTTGAAGTTTCTGAAATAAAATCACTTCCTAAAGGCAAGTTAATCAAATTAAGTATCCATATTCCAAGTGCTAGAAATATAAGTCCAAAAATACTTCCTATTAGAGGACCTATTAAACCAAAGGTTCTAAACCACCATTCATGCTGTTCTTTTTCCCATTTTTTTGCTTCATGTTCAATACATACCAAATCTTTTCCCCAAATCTTCTATTTCCTCAGAAAACTCCTTACTCCTTTGTTCTATCAAGTTTTCAAATTCTTTTTTCTTAATCTTTTTCTTAGTTCTTCTTTTATGTTTTTTCGCCATTTTTTCACTTTCAAAGATTTAAACAACCTTATATCTATAGATCATTTTTCTAATAACCTTTGTATAACATCTCCATAAGACTCTTTTGGTTCCTTTTTTTTGGCAAGTCTTTCTTTTAACTCCTTTGTTATCATTATGGTTGTGAATTTGCTTCCTACAGGTTTTGTTACCTGTTCCTTGGAACTTATCTTTTTATGTTCTTCTTTTTTTGATATCTTTTCTATAGATTTTTCTTCAGGAATCTCTATAGATTCTTCTATAGATACTTTTTCTATAGATTCCGGTTTTTTAATATCGTACTTAGGAGCCAATTCAGTTTCTGTATTTTCTATAGATTTTTCTTTAATAGGCATGCCTTGTTTCTTTACTTCTTCTACTATAGATTTCCATATAGAATTTTCATCTTTAATTTCTTCCTTCTTTTCTTTGTCCTCAACCATATCTATAGATTATTATTTTCTATATTTATAGTTTTTCTAAATCTTACTTCCTGTAAAATATTTTAAAAATTAAAGCTTTAAATTCCAGTATTCTAAATTTATTAATGATTCAATGGAACCCATAAATACTAAAAGATGCCAAAGCTGTGGACGTAAATTACAAAGAGAAGAAGATAAAGGTATAAATGCTAATGGAACAAGAAGTGAAGATTATTGTCATATGTGTTTTATGAACGGAAAATTTACTCATCCTAATATAACAAAGGAAGAAATAATAGAACAAGGTGCAAAAGATTGGTCTGATCATGATCAAGGCATGAGCTATGAACAAGCAAAAAAAGAACTTAGTAAAATAATCCCAAAACTTAAAAGATGGAAAAAATCATCAAAAAAGGCCATTATCATATCTGGATTGGTTGCTGGAATAGTAGCATTTCTAGTAGGTCTTATTCTTTCTTTAAATCCTTTAGTTTCAGGAATATATTCAGGATATGGGACTATATTTAAATCTATAGATTTTTTTAGCCGCATGTTACTTAATTTTGTTGGTAGTTTACTTTCAATGGTTCTTTTAGCAGTTCTGTATTCTTATACAGAAAAAAGTATTAATATAAAATCTAGCTGGAAAAAAGGCCTATTTTTCGGTTTTTTGTTCTGGTTGGTTTCTAGAGTACCAGGCTCTTATTCACTATGGTTAAGCTTCAATTATCCAGACATTCTAAACATTATACAAACATTTAATGGGTTTATAGTTAATGTTATTTCTGGAGTTTCATTAGCAACAATATATAAAAAATTAAAATAGTATTTTTAGTATGAAAAAAGGAATAATTCTTGGAATCATAGCTATTGTAGGAATAGCGTTTATTTTATTCATAATGTGGCTCTTATATCAGTATATTTACTTAAATTCTCTTTGATGATATAATTTCTTTAAATAGGTGATTTTTCTATATTTTAGCATGAAGGAAGCTAAAAAAGAAGCAAAAACTAGCATATTAGGTATTGTTTGTTTGATACTCGCAATTGTGCTAATAGCGCTTGTCAACTTATCAATTCTTATAGTTTTAGGATTTCTGTATTATGCGTATAAAATTTTATATAAAAAAGAAGAACTGAGTAATAGGGATAAGATTCTTATTGTAATTTTATTTCTTTTGTTTCTACTAGAAATAATTTTATCTATTTATCTTGCTGTCTCTTATGTTGATATTTATGAACCATATGAATACATAATCCCAGAATAATCTAACTATTTGCAAACCAATCCAATTATTAATACTGATGTGTTATTCTTTATTCTGTTAACTGAAATTAGTCCAGTTTGAGTCTCTTTTCAGTAAAGATTCTACTTTTTAACAATTTTTGGGTCCTAATTTCTCTTAGTATACAAACAACCAAGAACAAAGTGCTTTATCTGTTTTTTTATAACATGATCCTTTTAGCTTTCTTTTTTGAATACGGGTTAATCTCTTTCCATATCTTCCCATTATGATATATTGATTTACAAACACTTAAAAGCCATAAAATACCCTTGATTTAAATCCTGATTTTCATATATTTTTTATATGAACAAATGGATCAAACTGATAATATCTATTTTGATTTGTCAATTAGCAGGAGTTTTCGGTTCATTTTTCACTTCTCCTTCGATCGGAACATGGTATGCTGATTTACAAAAACCTTTTTTCACACCTCCAAACTGGGTTTTTGCTCCTGTTTGGATTACATTGTTTACTCTTATGGGAATATCTCTATATCTTCTTTGGGATAAGAAAGATAAAATTTCTCTTTCAATATTTGGAATCCAGCTTGTTTTGAATGTGTTGTGGTCTCTTTTGTTTTTTGGCTTGCAAAATCCGTTTTATGCTTTTATAGAAATAGTAATTCTCTGGTTTGCAATCCTAGTTTCAATTGTTAAATTTTTTAAGATAGACAAAAAGGCAGGATTGATATTGTTGCCTTATATTTTGTGGGTGAGTATTGCTGCAGCTTTAAACTATTATGTCTGGATTTTAAATCCTGTTTGATTTTATATAAAACTTAACTACCTTAAGTAATCGAAACATAAGTAATAATCATGAAAGGACAAGTTGTATCAATGTCACCATGGTTATTATTTATTATATTTTTTGTTTTTGTCATGGCTTTATTTGTTTTTGTTATTTTACCAACATTCATTTCTACAGCTTGTGCTAATCATGTAATAGGATATAAGTATTTATGTGATTTGTTAGGTTATGGTTGGTAGCATCTAATTTCCATAAAAGAAGACTCGAACCTTTTTATGTTTTATTAAAAGTTGGTGATATTATGACTCTACAAGAAAGTACTAGAAAAATATGGGAAGATAAAAAAAGCTCACAAAAATTATTTGAAAAGATCTCAGTTTTAGGTGTTGATACTAAACAAATTAATTACCTAACTATTTCTCAATTTTTATAAGCTAATCAAAAACTTAATGAAGGATTAGAATCTCTTTCTATGTTTTCGGTAACACTCTCTACAGTAGATTTTCCTACCTTCTATTGGTTTAAAGGGAACCTCGCACTCATTGCCGCAATCAGCACAAACTGCCTTATACATCTTTCTCTCGAAACCACTCTTTTCCTCTGTTTCTTCTTCTGTAGTTTCTGCCTCAGGCTCTTCTGTAGTTTCTGTGACTTCCTCTTCGACTTCTTCTAAGTCCTCTTCCTCTTCAGGAACCTCTTCTTCCCCAGATTCTTCTTCAACTGTTTCCTCTTCCATAATAATCTCTCCTTAATTTATAATATAATAAAGTTCAACATATAAAATGTTATTTTTTATGATTATTATTAGATAAATTTTGGTTGGAAATACTGAAATTCACTATCTAAAAACCTAATAAATTTATATCCCATAGAGATAAAATTTTTATAATCATCTTCTGCATTAATATCTTGCTCTTTTATTCCATCTTCTATTTCTGAAATCTTCATATATTCTTTAAATGCTTTTACAGGTTCCTTTATGGTATCAACCTTTCTTAAAGTTTCTTCTGCATCAATCATTGCTTTTCTAGCATCATTTTGTGACAAGCCAACCTCATTAAGAATTTTTTGTCTAAAATCTATAATCTCATCTGTCCCTTCTATTTGTTTTAGAAGAGCCCATGCTATGTCTTCTTCAAACGATTTATACATTATTCTTCCTGTCGGATGTGCAAGCGGATCCAAGCGCATAGTATAGAACGGACTTGAATAAGCTAAAGCACAATGAATCTGTTCAAATTTGTCTAATAGACGAGCCTTTTTTTCATTCTTTAATGATTTTTTTGTTAATCCTACTCCACCTATAACAACAGGACCATCATAAAGGGTTATGAACTTAAATGTCATTGCTTCTATTTTCTCCATAGGCCCCCCAAGAACAAAATTATAAGCTGGTGTAACAACAGAAACAGATCCACCCACCCCTAAAAATCTGTTAATCTTGCTCAAACATGAATTGTTAAGAGAAAAATAATCAATACCAATTTCTAGGTGCGGAGCCTTACAATCAAGACCTAAAAAGTTTTTAACATCATTCCAATTTTCCTGATGAACCTCATAAATTTTCATGACTATATTTAATCCAAAAACTTTAAATCCTATTTGATTTTCAGAAGAGCTTAAATGTTTTATTCTTCCTCTTTCTGTTATGGTAAAAACAGGTAAGACTAAACAAAATAAATCAACAGAAATAAATTATGATTTAATTAAAACATATGTAGATAGAATAAAAAAGATTGCTAAAGCACGTGATAGAAAATATGTTGAAAAAAAATTACTTGAGGAATTTAGAGAATATCAAGAATTCCCCTCTGATGAGGAAGTTATAGACATTATTAATGTTTCAGCAATACTATTAGCACAACATAATATTGGGATAGAACAATTATTAGCCAAATTGGAAAAAAGAAAAACAAAATATGAAGATAGATTATAAAAATAAATACTGATTTTCTGAAAAACCCATAAATCTCGATTCTATAGAACGGTTTAAATATTTTACTGTTTTATAAAAAGATATGCCAAGAAAAACAAAAATCGAAAGGTTATTAGAGAAATATGATGATTCTCCTCCAGTCGATAGAAGATTTGAAAAAGCAAGGCCAGAACTTGAACGCCTTTCAGATAAATTATATGTTCCCCGATCAGTAAAAGAAACAGCTGAAGCTATTCTTCATAAAGCTTTAGAAAAAAATTTGGTTCGTGGTAGATCTTATGCAGCTATTACCGCAGCTTCAACTTATGCTGCTTGCCATGTGACCGGAGTCCCTAGGACTCTAAACGAGATTGCAGAAGAAAGCTTAGCTGATAAAGAGGATGTTGCTTGTTGCTATAGACTTCTGGTCCATAAAAAAATTGTGAATATACCTAAGATTGATGCATCTATGTATATTCCGATGATTGCTGAAAGAACAGGGATTTCTATGAGAAGTCAATAACATGCTTTAGATATTCTTGATGAAGCGAAAAAAGCTGGTATTGATATGGATTCAATTGGTTTGTCAGCCGCAGCTTTATATATTTCTTGTTTACAAAGAAACGAAAAGAAGACTCAGAGAGATATAGCAGAAGCTTCGGGTGTAACAGAGGTTACAGTAAGAAACAGGTACAAATCATTAAAGAGACAATTAGGATTAGACATCTGATTCATAAAGGCATAAAAAGCTTTCTATTTAATTATTGAATAGTGATAAAATGAAAGAGATTGTATATAATGTTCCACGCAATCATGGTTTAGTTTGTTTAACTGTACACAAAGGAGAACAATATGTTTTATGGGCATGGGGAGAGAATCTTAGAAATCGATTTGTAGTAGGAAGACTAGTAGAAGAATTAGGAGATTTTTATAAACTACCTGAAAATGGAGAGATCGAGAAAAAGGAAATAGGGAGGACCGAAAACATTATAAAAATAACAAATGGACAGTTTGTAAGATTTGAAGAAATCCCAGAAAAACTGAGAGAAGAAGTTCTTAAATATCATTGACTGAAAATAAATAACCTTTCAATTTTCTTGATTTAATAACCAATTCCCATAAAGATAAAAAGTTTTATCTGATAATTAGATTTGTGGTTTAGTGAATAAAGATAAAATAACAGATAATCTGATAAAAGTTTTAGGAAAATCGGACATAGTTTTAAGCGAAAAACAAGTCTATGAGAAAACAGGATTTAAAAAAGAGGAAGTGCCTTCCTTTATGGTTAGAAAGGTTTTACAAGAGGATGAAAGAATAGATTGGGTTCGAAATCTATATCTTCTTCATTTTCCATCAGGTGAAATTGTAACATGGGGTGCTGGTTTAGATTATCAACTTTTTGCTTTAAAAGATAAAATTAAAGAAGCAAAGATTAATCTATATGTTCAATTAGCAGAGAAATGGGTTAAAAAGGAAGAAAAAACATTAAACGATTATTTTGATAAATTAAATGGGAAAAAACCGCTTCCTAAAGTAGATGAGCTTTTAGAACGTTTACCGCAAAAAGATTCTGTTATAGATAAAGTTCTAGAAGATGAAGTAGTTAGAAAATTAAACAATGTTGCCAGAATTTTTTTAAACAGAGATACTAGATTTGAAAATGTGAAAATGGACTTAGAAAAAGTTAAAAAAGATACTCATAAATATGAAGACATTGATTAGCAAGTTGAACTCACTGAAGCAATTATTAATCCCGATTTTTAATTTAGAAGTATTTAAATATTTAAGCATCCAAATTGGTTTAAGAAGTACAAAGTGTTTGACAAATAGCATTAGTTGAATATACTAATTCTATTATCTTTGTGACTTTAATTAAAAAGAGGTTATATTATGAAATTTGAAAATATGAATATTGAAAAAAATATATTAAATTCGTTAAATAACATGGGGTTTGAAAAACCAACAAAAATACAATCAGAAACCATACCATTAATTAAACAAGGTTATGACGTTATCGGTCAGTCAGAAACAGGTTCTGGCAAGACAGCAGCATTTGGTATACCGTTGGTTGAAAAAACCGTTAAAGGAAAGGATCTGCAGGCATTGGTTCTAGTTCCTACTAGAGAATTGGCACTACAAATTGCTGGCGAGCTAGAAAAAATTTCACACTTCAAAGGACTGAAAATAGAAACTGTATACGGAGGAGTTTCAATAAAAACACAAATTTATGGTTTGAAAAAAGCTGAAATTGTGGTTGGAACTCCTGGAAGAATAATGGATCATATGAGAAGAGGGACATTAAAAACAAACAAAATAAAAATTTTTGTTCTTGATGAAGCAGACAAAATGATAGACATGGGTTTCATTGAAGATATAGAAGAAATTGAAAGAAGCATATCAAAGAATAGACAAACAATGTTATTTAGTGCAACAATGCCAGAAAGTTTGATGGAATTGAGAGAAAGGTTTACGAAAAATGCAAAAAAAATCAGAACTGAAACAAAGGTAAGAGATGATCTTTTGGATCAGTATTATTGTGATATTGACAATAAAAGAAAATTCTCGCTTCTTGTTCATTTTATCAAGCAAGAAAAACCTAAACTAGCTATCGTCTTCTGTAATTCTAGAAGAGATGTGGATGCTGTTGCAGTAAATCTTAAAAAAGTAATTATAAATTCAGATGCATTGCATGGTGGAATGTCTCAGAGCAAGAGAGAATATGTTATTAACAGCTTTCATAAAGGTAGAATAAAAATTCTAGTTGCATCAGATGTTGCTGCAAGAGGTTTGGATATAAAGAATGTCACACACATTTTCAATTACAGTATTCCAAAAAATCCAGAGAACTATGTAAACAGAATAGGAAGAACTGCTAGAGCTGGAGAAACTGGAAAAGCAATATCACTTCTTAGCAAAGATGATCATAGCTCTTTCAGAAGAATAGTTAGAATGTTTTCATACAATGTGAAAAAAATGGTTATATCTGACTTTAAAATTTTACCATTCTATACACGTTCCAGAGAAAATAGACATTTTAACAATGGATTTAATAGAAGGTTTTTTGGAAGAAATTATAATCGGTTTGGAAGATTTTATGGAAAAAGAAAGCGACTTTAAATTTTATTTTTTTATAAACTTTCTTTTCTAATATAACTGACCTTTAAGTGTCTGTAAATCAATATATGCTGATGGGAAGATACGGAGGGAGATTAACTCGTGTGCAAAAAAGAAATTTAAAAGGAACTTGTTATAGAAAAGCAGATAAAGCGCTTGTTTCTTGGTTGTTTATACATTAAGAGAAAATTAACACTAAGAATTTTGAAAATTATTTTAAAAAATGGTAGGTGATAAATTTGGATAATATGTTTGTGATAAGAGAGAGGGCTTTACAAAAACACAAAGAGATGACAGAGAAAGAATTAATTAAAGGAAGATATGGTTGAAAATAACCCTTAAATCCTGATTTTTCTATATTTTTAATTAATGATAAGGATGAAAAATGTAGTTGAAATAAAAAATTTAACAAAGAAATTTGGTGATTTAAAAGCCGTTAATAATATTTCATTATCTATTAAAGAAGGAGAGTTATTTGGATTACTAGGACCGAATGGTTCTGGAAAAACAACAACAGTAAAATTGCTAACAGGTCAGATAAAACCAACAAAAGGAAATGCCAAAGTTCTGGGAATAAATGTTTTAAAAAATCCTATAAAGTCTAGAGAATTAGTTGGAATAATACCAGAACAAGAGACTCCACCAAGCTTTCTGACAGCAGAAGAATATTTACAATTTGTAGCAAAAATAAGGAATCTGAATAACTTAGAAGATATATGCAACAAATGGTTTGAATTTCTAGAATTTGAAGATGAGAAAGAGGTTTTGTGTAAAGACCTATCACGTGGAACAAGACAAAAATTGATGTTTGCACAGGCTTTTCTCCACCAACCAAAACTCGCTTTTATAGACGAACCATTAATAAATTTAGATCCTATAATTCAGAGAAAAGTAAAGGATTATCTTAATGATTTTGTTAAAAACAGTGGCACAATATTTTTTTGTACTCATGTTCTTGAAATTGCTGAAGAAATATGTACAAGAGTAGGAATATTAGATAAAGGCAAGCTTATTTGCAAAGTTTCAATAAAAGATTTGAAGAAGAAAAGGCAACACCTTGAAGATTTCTTTTTAAAGTCAGTCAAAAAGGATTAGAATGTTTGAAATCCTAAAGAATATGATAAAAGAGGAATGGCGTATACACTCAAGTCTTTTTGGAAGTTTTATGTTTGCATTATTTCCTATTATGATTGCAGTAATCGCGTTCATAGGTTCATTATTTCTTCCAATTTTTCAATTTATATTACCAGTTAAACAGATTTTATTGTTTGTTCATTATCTATTCGTTCTTTTTGGTTTGAGTATCGGGTCATTTGGTCTTTTTGGAAAGGAGGTCATGAATAGAAGATTCGGCCAGGCTAGTATGATAGCCTATTCATCTAGAAGTCTTCCTGTTTCTGAAAGAAAAATATTTTTTAATTTTTTCATAAAGGACATAATTTATTATTTCATATTATGGATTTTACCCTTTGTTGTAGGATTAGCTCTTGCATCACCATTTCTCTCATTAAGTCTGATTTATTCCATTTCACTTTTATTAACCCTAACACTTTCCTTTCTGATTGGATTGTCTATTGCCTTTTTCCTTTCAACAATCTACGCGCATTCTAGCAAACTTCTAATCGGTATCTTGGTTTTGTTTGCAATTTTAGGATTATTTACAGCAAGCTATCTTAGTATCGATTTATTAATGTTATTACCATCACTCTCATTTTTCTTTATGCCGTCTTTAAGTCAACTTGTTTTATCTTTGCTTCTAATAATAACTCCATCTACCCTATCTTTGATTTTCTTAAAAATAGATTATCCTAAAAAAGAGAGGAAATTTAAGAACTCATTGGTTTTTTTATCAAAAACTTTAAAATTCGGCAAATACTCTAATTTCATTTCAAAAGATTTTTTAGATTTGAATAGAAGCGAGGGCGGTTTAGGAAAAATAATATTTTCACTCCTCTTTCCAATAGCCGTTGTTTGGTTACTACTCGCCTTATTTCTGAAATTTGTACCAATTATAAATGTCCTTGTGATATTTTCAATGTTTTTAGGAGTAATTTCATCTTCGATTTATAACTGGCTTACACAATACGATCTTTTCACTTCATACTCATTTCTTCCTGTAAAAGTTTCAGATGTGATGAAGAGTAAAACTATTAGTTATATACTTATTAATTTAATTCCGCTTGTCATTCTGATTTTAGTAGCATTAGGAACAAATCAATCTATTTACTTTTTACCAGCATTATTTTCATTTTTAACACTTTCTTCATACACCTTATCCATAACCATTCTTTTAACAGGATTACATCCTAATATCCTCTTGTATAATGCAAAAATATTCTTAGAATATTTGTTTTCAATTATTCCTATATTACTAATATTAATCTTTTTATCACTTCTTAATCCATTCTTTTTGATTTTAAGCCCTATTTTAATTCTTCTCTCATTCCATTTTATTAAAAAAAGTTATATAAAATGGGACAAATGGGAACAACCAAGTTTTTAGATAAATATTCTTAAAT